>Ga0302188_10000387_pt1 | contig 37556 bp, 19 predicted proteins | sample II_Bog_E2_1_FD_198783 | JGI IMG/M metagenome (GOLD analysis project Ga0302188, IMG submission 198783) | Peat permafrost microbial communities from Stordalen Mire near Abisko, Sweden - II_Bog_E2_1 | ecosystem: Environmental > Terrestrial > Soil > Wetlands > Peat | place: Sweden: Abisko... | reverse complement strand
GCAAAGATAATGGCAAAAAGAATAAATTTCTTCTTATTCTACCTGTCAATTTAGGCATGCTTGAAGCAATCAATAATTCGATATTTTCTCGAATATTTTACTAGTTAAGACTAATTCTGGTATAGGAACATTGAGGTTCTATGTTTAATAACATAACCAATTATTATTGATGAAAAAGTCCAAAGATCCCAAGGCATTCAAACGGGCCGCCTTCCTCTCCTTTCTCGAATCGCCCACCACTCCCGTCTCAGAAATATCAGTGCCAGGTTTATCACCCTCCCCCTCTCAAAAAGAAACTGCTAAGACTACCGAAGATCTTGAAGACTGTATAGCCTCTAGCATTCAGATGATTAGTAGTACGTCGATGGCATGTTCGGCTGCACTGTCTGTGGCAAGGACCTTGATCCTACTAAAAAGAAAAGATGGTAATGTATTGTCTACTCAGTGGATTCTGTAATTTAGGAGCGTGTTCAGATCATATGCGAAAACGAAGGCCGAGAAGAGGCAAATTTTAGAAGATATGCGATAATTGCGACGACAGAGTTCTCTACGAAATATATATGAAACTCGAAGCCAAGGCGGAGGAATCCCTATCAGTTGAGGAAGAAATCACAATTCTGAAGCACGAAAACTTCTTCAAGGAGGCTGAAGAGCGCAGGGAGAAACGAAGGGAAATTGCTTTTAAGACCATGTCCCTCAAGCAAAAGCATGATTAGGAGTCCGCACGTTTGGCTGAATAAGAAAAAAGACAGCTGTCGCAGCAACACTCAATTTAATCACTATAGTTATCCGTAAACCAGTTATAAGAGTACATTCACCGAATAGAAGCCAGCTTTAAGCAAAACAGCGAGCAAGATTACAATATTTTGTAAATAGACAAATATTCAGGTCGGAAGAGAACGCTCGATTAGCGAAGGAACTGGCAAAGCTGGAGAAAAAGAGTATAGAGATTAAGGCGGCCTTTGATAAGAGGGAGAAGGAAATAGAAGATGCATTTTAGCTGTGGTCGCAAAGACAGTTTAAGAAAAAATTGGAAGAAGAAGAGAAGGTTGCTCTGGAGAAGAAGAATGAGAGTTGTGAACTCTACTGATTTGTTAACTCAAAAATTTAAATATTTAATTAAATATTTAATGAAATATTCATATTTTACAAATATCACCATTGGACTTTGCCAGAATTCCAAGTCAAATAGTTAGATAAGCGGGAAGGCGAAAAACAAAAAAGTGAAGTCAATAATTTATAAGCAAGAGAAATACGTATGATATTGATGATTTAAATATAAAACAAATTACAATTTCAGAGTAATGTAGGAAGGAAGATAATACAAATACAAAAAAGATATCCTAGAGACCAAAAATAAAAACGTTGAAATTCAAGATGACATGGAGATTATTGACATCGTGCCACCATAACTCTATTTTGGTACTTTTGATTGATTATCAAAAGACAAACAATTATTATTCAATTTCCTTTATCTCGAAATATTTTACAATTTATTGGGTAATATATTCCAACAAACCATAATCAACATTTTGATTCATTCATATGAGTTCTGTTTCTCAATCCGTACAAATGTAATTTGAATGATAGCAATAAATGAATTGAATCAAGTCTTCACATTAGTAAAAAGTCAGCGAGATCGGGGAATTTCTCATCTTTCTCCAACAAACTCGAAAGCTTGCTGAGTATTTATCCGCATTCGGTAAGTCTCTTCCTCAAACGTGCTGCATCAGAAAGTGAATTGCAACTCTGGGAAAGCTTTTCTAACTCCTACAATGATTCGAGCGAACTGTCAAAAAGTCCAGTAAATTTGGCAACATACTTGCCAATGGCTCCTTTTGAGTGATGATTACCGAGGCTTCCTAGGTAAGTGTAGCATCTAGGTACAATTTTTTGCTGGGCTACCTGGATCAATGATTTTGCCTCACATTAAACTACATCGATGTAGTTTTCCTTCATAACCTAGCACTTAGCATCGATTTATGCTGAATTGCAAGCACCAATTTCAACAAAAACGTTGCTTTCTCCTCTGACTTTCTCGAGAACTTCAATAAATTATTCGTTGACATACAGTCCTCTCTTTTTAGCCTCAATGACCCATTATTTGCTATATCCATTTCCCTCAAAACTCACACACATAGCTTAGGATTTGAGTTATTCAATCAAGCTGTCAAGAGTATATCCATTTTGAAGCTTTTTGGTGGCAATTTGGAATTATTTAGCCATAGTAGCTGAAATAACTGCCATCGGATAAGCAGGATTTTGAGATGATCCCAAAGCTCTAAACTAAAACTTGTTAGTAGTAAAAGCATAAGGGCTTGTTCTATTCCTGTCAGTATCTTCTTGATATACATCTTCGCTAAGACTGGGTATTTTATCCCTAAGATTGAGTCTTGCTGGGGCGTGTTTTCCCTCTAAAATAGCAGTTATGGATTCTCCCAAATAGGCTGAGATTATTCTGGGAGGAGCTTAATGACCTCCTAATCTAACTTCATTTCCAGGGGGAGCAACTGCAGCCAAATAAAGAGCATTGTTTCTTTTAAGAGCCATCAGATTTAACAAAATGAAAAGCTTAAAGAGTTTGTAATCTTTCTCATCGGAAGGAACACGGAACATGTTCTTAATTTCATTGTTTTCATCCACATAGTTAATAGACCAATTGGCGTGTTTTCCACTTCCGTTAAGTTCCTGGAAAGGCTTTTCATGGAGCAGTACTGTGTATCCATGCTTGTCGAATACTTCTTCGAGAATTTACATGGTAATCAGGTTATGATCGATGGATTTACCAGCTTATTCGTAAATGGATGCGAATTCAAATTGATTATTAGCAACCTAGTTGTGTTTTGTCTTGAAGGGAATACCCATCTCTAGGAGTTAATTTTCAATTTAATTCAGGATCTATTCGATCTTGCATGGCATTTTGGCGTAGTAGTGATCAGAAAACTGTTGATTCTTGGCTCCGATTTCACCCACCAAAGTTCTGCCGGCATGAATGAGGTCAGGTCTCAATAAGTAAGCTTTTTTAGGAATAACAAAGAATTCTTGCTCAAGTCCTAAGTTGATGATGACATCCTTGCATGGAATGTTTAAAGTTTACAACATTTTCTTTGCTGATTCCTTCATTACAACTTCACATTTTCTAAAAATTGTTTTGTCATCCAAAGCATCTCCGTTATGAGTCACGAGCATTGCGGGGATGTACATCACTTTATTTTTTCTGCGGATGAATATTTATGATTTTTGGTCCCATAGAGTATAGGCTCTGGCTTGATGAGTATATCTTAATCCTCCAGATGGGAAACTACTTCCATCAGCTTCACCCTTAATTAGGAAATCAGGGTTGATCTCGCATTTTGTGATGCCTTTCAATCCTTCATCATAGATATATTTGATATCGAGGAATGACTCCTGCTTTTGACAGATGGTAGAGTTATAAGGAAAAGATAAGAAGGAATAGTGAGTAATATCATGATCAAGTGCAAAATTACATAGCAGCTCAGAAAGTTGCTTAACCCCCGCTCCACTTTCTAAAATGCTTTTATTCAGCGGAGCAAAAACATATTTTCTAAATTTGTCAATGCCTTTTTATTCCCCTTACATCTCAACTGTGCTGTCTTCATCCAATATTTTTTTGTTTTGCATGCCACTATCTTCAGTAATGCAATGTTAATTTACTAATTATAATTAGTTGCTAAAAGCCTTCCATTTACAGTAATAAAATAACGGTAAAGCATTGTGGATCTCTGATCATTACTGACACGTCATGAAAAGTGAAAAAGGATAAAATTATGACAGCTCCATAAAAAAGCAGATCATACTAGCCGATGGTTCTCTTTTCATTTCCTGAATGATCTCCATCCTAATCATCTGCTGCATCAATTTCTTGGTCGTGCGTCTAGTCTCTAGTGTTATTTTTCCAAATAGATCAAGATTACGAACATTTATTAACAGTAATGAAGAATGGACATCATTCTAAATAAGCAACCACTGCTAATAACTTAAAAAATACGTGCGAATAGATTTGATTTTAAAAAGAAGAAAAAGTAAATTGTTCTGAAAAAAATGGCAGTTTCCATTTATGAAATATGCAGTCCATCAATAAATTAGCAAATATGAATGTTTTGTATCCGATTTGGCTGTTTGTTGAAGAAAAGGTTGCCAAAAATAATTTTCAGATTTTCTATAGATCTTGTCATCATAAATATCATAGAAGGCAGTTACTGAAAAAATATATTATTCCGAAGCTACCAAGTGACATTTGATTATACTATGATACCAACTTCAAGTTGCTTCATCTTTTTAAGATAATTAATATTTATTTATTTCTTCTAAATTCATTTTTTACCGCAGTAGCATCAGTTAAAAAAAAACTGGTCTCAAATAATAAACTCGAGGATTAAACATTCGCACAGCCCACTTGGTCAAGATATTGAACCAAATTCTCGCCAACATCAACTCAAAATATCAAAATAGTTAATAGTTATAATTGGTTTACCACTAGTTCTTCGACAGTTTAAATTTAAAACTCGAAAAATAGAAATTATCAAAGAGCATGATATTCTTTATTATTGATGAGGCTCCAATAAGACAATCATCAATGATTTATCAAAGCAATTACAACTAAAGAAAGACGATCATTTACAGAAGAACCCTTTCAATTTTTTGCTGTTCTCAATATTCTTTTCATTCATATATTTTTGATAAGAATTCCAGTTTTCCCCCTCGGGGTAACCTCTTTCGACGAGTTTATTCTCAAACTCTCGATGTTGTCTGCCCACAGACATCCTTATTAATTCCTTCTAAACGTTTCTGATATCAGTCAGATTGAGTTAACTTCTTTTTTTTATCTTACTTTTAGTATTCTCTGTATTCCTTCTAAAATTGTTTTTTTGTTGGGTAAGTGTGCTTATATTTTCAGTATCTATTGAGATATCGTGGACTGGTTGCTAGGTCTTAAGCTGTGCTCTTTTGGATGGAGCTTTCAGGATGACTTTCGCCTTTTTTTTAATGAGGTGCAAGGAAGAGGTGGAGTTTGATATGTCAGGCTTAAACGTGCATTTCTACAGTTATTTTGTTTACTGTTATATTTTCTTCTTCTCATTCTACATATTTTTTTTAACGTGATTTATGAGGAAGATATCTTCAATAGAATAGGAACGGTCTCGAAAGTGGAAGTTTGTTTGCTGATTTTCAATGAAGCTTTCGATTTGTTGGCATGTCTTTTCCCGAAAAGACTCAGCCAGCTTGTTTGATTTTATTAAAGTTTTAGGCTTGAATGTAAACACCTCCTAGCAATTATTCTTTCTCTCTTTGGTCATTCTCTCTTTATAGAGGTAATGAAAGTCTTCGAATATTTTTATTTTCTCTTAAGAGGAATAGCAGCTGGTTTCGTTGGTCCCTCCCACGACGGCAATAATGAAATCTCTTAATTTTTACCTCCTAACGATAAGAGAACCATTGGTTTCCTCGATATATCCAATAACTTTCTCGACTATAATGCTTTTGGCTTCATTCTTATGCAGATTAAGGTCAACATTGAATATTTCTTGAAGTATTAAGATAGCAGTAAATGGATTTATCTCATCTTCATGAACCAATTCTGCAAATTCTGTCAATATTTTCCGTATTACAAGGATATTTGTATTCTGGTTTATCTTTGGTGATCTCATTATACCCATCTACTACGACTATATTTATTTCTATTGTCTTCTTAGGGCGTCCTGGTAAAGTAGAGTTGATACATCTGCTTTTCGGATTAGTGATTTAGAACGACTCAATATTTTAGGACTGAATAGACATTACTCATTCGTCAAATATTATCGATGCTTTTCTTTTTACAGACGTTAAAATACACTTCTCACGCTATTAGAACGGTTTGCTTCAGCTTTCTCCTTGAAGTGAGACTTAGCTGAACATTTTATGGCTCCTAATTAATCATCATCTCTGTTTATTTCCTGTCTAAGATTCTGAATTTTCTCCTCTTTCGCCAGCAAACTTTTCTATTTCATTTTAATGATATGATTTAAAGATTTTTCTCTCTTGATGTCTTAATATACTATGGTCTCGAAGTTGAACTATTCGTTTTATTTATTTTTAATTCCGTTTGCTTTTCTCTTTATCAGAGATGTCATCGATAATTTCTGAGGCAACTGATTTTGATTAGATTAGGTGAAGACTCGACCATGGATTGATTTTTTAGGAAGGGGATTTCTCGTGTACTGCAGATTCATTTAGCTGCGAAATTGCATTATTGTAGCTGTTATAATTCTTATGCTAAAAATGATGCACAGCAAATCCGAAATTATTTAATGAAGACAACTTTTATTTATCCTTACAGATTTACATATATCTCATCACACTGAATAATTTTACGATTGCCAGAAATAATTGAAATGGGTATATTTTTTTCCCAATATATTTTAATATTGGCTATTTAAGGCATTTTCAGAATAAAGAATATTATTAAAACCTTTTGAGATGACAGTGAGCAAGAAGTGCTGTGTTAATATTGGCCAATCACTTGATTAGTAGGATAGATCAGTAATAATTAATTAATCAATATAATTAAGCTTTCAAACATGTCCAAAAGAGTATTCAAACGACCCTCCATTGCCACTGATGCTGCCAAAAACTCAAATCCTATCCTCGGCTAACTTTTTTCCCCTGAATTTATGAATAATCTAAAGAATGAGTTAAATAAAAAGGTTCGGTCAAGCAAAACAATTGACGAAACCGAGGATGATATATCAAGCATAACAAAAAAGTATGAGGTACTACGCATTTTATCAAGAAATAAATCCACTAGCTACACTCTAAAGTTAGAAAATTAAACATTTAAAATGAGCATTTGAAGAAAACGCTTGATTTGGTCAGCTCAGGCCTTCAGAGTCAACCACGGAAAGAGGAACTTTCTTTGAAAGATATGCCCTTGAGAAAATCAGAAAAACTTAGAATTGTCCCAATCGAAGATTTAAAGATTAAAATCTAAGATATGGTCAATACGGACGTGGAAAGACAGCTTTTGAGAGAAAGAGTGCGGAATCTGGAGGATTATAAGACCATGAAAGAAAAACGATTCAGTGAAATGATAGCGAAGGGAGCCTGCTATGTCGAAGAGATCAATCTGCTCAAGTACAAAAATTAAGAATTATAAAGTACTATAAGATCAATGAGGACCACTATGATTTCTCCGACAATTGTGGAGTCCATTGACCTCAGAGCCAATCATAGCTTCAAAAAGCACACCACAACCTTTTGGAATTAAATTTCTGCAGCCCAAACGTCCCGTTAAAATCCATAAAACAGTTTAAAACCTGGATTGGTGGATTCCTGCTTGCAGGGAGTGGATTCTCAAATGTTGATTTCTCATACAGCTAATCTTGTGATTCCACCAGAATACGACATCCGGAACATGTGGAAGAGCAAACCCAGACTGTAGAATTCAATTGAATTCAACTAAATCGACTACATTATTGGTCAATAACTGCCTTACCTGAACATGACTCAGCAATCCATGAGTCAATGCTCTCCAGCTAATTTAAATTCGAGCGTGGTGGTTATCTAAATCTGATCAAGTGCTCGTTTATATTTTTATGAAGCATTCAATAGATGTTATTAAACGATGAATTTATACCAATGGGTATTATTATTTTGGTTTTAAAACTGGTTGAATTGATATAATAAAACGATATAATCTATGAATATATTGGATGAAAAGTGCCACCCAAAGAAGAGGGCGAGTTTTGGGCAGGAGCTCAATATAAACGACTACAGTGAATAGGATACGTTGTCCAATTAAAACTGTGAGGAGAGTGAAGAGCTCCCTCTAGAAGAAATAGAGCAAATTCTATGTGAAGAGGGCAATGTTCTTTCCCATAAGGAAACTATTCTCATCAACAAGATCAACCACCTACAAAACAAATGCAATCGCTTGACTATTACCAATTATCAGTTGGCGAGGCAAGTAGAGGATTTGGAAGAGGATAACCTCGGACTTAGCCAAGCAGAGATTAGCGAGTCCACAGCCAATTAATTTTTATAAATCATGTAGAAGGAAATAAATGACTATAAGAACCACTTTCAATAATATAGAAATCACCAAGTCAGTATACTTAAAGCTAAGGATGAGGAAGTCCAAAAACTGAAAGGTGTGATCCAAGACCTCAAACTCGAGAAAGATTGCTTATAATAATCAAGAGATAATGCTTTTGACGAGAATGAAGAGATCTCAAAACTTAACTAGGAGTTAGTAATTTAAATCGAAAGGCTCGAGGAGGAGTTTATGCAAATCAACAGTCAAAAATCTTCCAGATTTACCGCATACCCTCCTGACAAAAGCACTTTCTTCGAAGGAGAAGTGCAGGTCCAACTCGAGTCATTAATCTAAAAGCTTATGCGGTAGTTAAAAGCTGAGAGATTGCATAAAAAAAGAATGAATGAATAGATCAAAATAATGCAGCAATAGATATTGGATCTTTAGCGATAATTGTCTGTTAAAAATCAGCAGATAATTGCTTTGGAGATGAGCTATCTAAAATCAAACAGGTCTGGACAGTTAAATAACAAAAATAACGACGATAAACCACTGCGCCGCACTCCAACCTTAACGAGGACTAACTCTAAAGCGCAAGACACTGTGTAAAACGGTTGCCTTAAATAAACTTAGAATTTAGCAGTGCTTAAGCCTTTTTCCTTAGCGTAACTGTTCCCTTACAAAGTTAGTGGCTTCAGAATGATTTATAAATAAATTCGAGGGAAAGATTGATCATAGCCGGAAAAATAATCGACTTCTATCTTAAAAAGATAGCTAACAAAGATTTCGATTCATTTGAGCTGTAAAATATTCTTGTTTGCAACTTCAGCCACCGTAATCCGCGGCTCTGCCTTATTCGCAAAGATCAAGCCAATATCCAGCATGAAGATGAGGGGAGTCAATAGTTGCTGATATAAAATCTCATTTTAATTCTCAATGCTCTCTTCAATGATGGTCGCAGTGCAAATGAAAGCAAATTGAAGTGTTAGACAGAACTGATAAATATAATATCCCGAATGATAAAGGAAAAAGACTATTCGCCGCTGGATGTGAACGAAATAAAATAAATAATAGTAGACTCGTCCAAAGGCCGAGTGTGATGTTATTACTTGCACATTTATGCCAATCAATATGTCAACTGCTTTAAAGATAATAAGGATAATATACATTTTTAGAGCAGTAAAAGTGTCAGCATCATTGTTTCTTATGTTCTGATCTCTTAAATTTCTCTTTCAGTCCTTTGTTCTCCTTCTTCAACTGTTTTACCTTTCTGTCATTTTATTTCAATAGTTCCTCGTACCTTTGCAGGGTTCTTCGAACTCTGTAATACATCTCCATGAGATTATTTTTACTTAATAATTTTTTTTTATTCGCATCGGCCTATGTCATCGAAGCTTGATTTTCAGCAAGCACACTATCAATAATGCGAATATTGCCAAAACTACAAGTTTGCAGGTTGACGTTCTCGTTCTATTAGAGGGAAGTATTACAGGCTACATAGGAGCAGCTGTTCTTTTTTGTGCTTTTGTACCCTCCCTTTCTGTGAGCTTCCTTAATATTTGTTTTATTCTTGTTCTCACGATTTGGATCAAAGAGCTCTGAGCCACTCATGCCCGTATTTTTATCTTTTTTTGGTTTCGTCCATGCCTATCTTTTGAGAATTCTTGGGTCTGGTAGATAGGTCCACTTCTTATTGATATCATGATGCAAGAATTCCTTGAGATTACGTTGAGAGGTGACGCTATTGAGAGAGTGCTTCCTCATGCTTTCAAATTAAATGATCAAAGGAATAACGATTATATGCAACAAGGAAATAATAGTCAAAACATTTCTTCAGCAGTAAATACAAATATACTTAAATCGGTGACAATTGAATGCGGATAATTCAAATTATTTATAGAATTTGCTCTAATATGGACATATCTTATTCATGTTTTCATCAGTATTTTAAACAGCCTGTTTTCTGTCTCGCTATAGTTCAGCAGAAAGCATGATTTTATTTGTAAATTAATGCAAATTTAATCGTATATTCATAAATCCATCATTTATGTGGAGAAATGGTCTATGAGCCTGCTGGCCTATTCTTTAAACCCACATTCTCAAAAGTCTTCAGTACTGGAGAAAAGCCCATGTTTACTGGAACGTTCACTTGTGGTAGCATAATGAGCTGTGGGGACGCAAAAGATAGTCGAGTTCGTTGAATCTCGTCATGCAGTTTCTGAGGAGCATTGTCTACAACAAAATTTTATTTCTTCACAATGAATTATTGGTGCTTCTCCAACAATATTTTTAATTATTCACAACTTAAGCGCGTTGAGATGTCCAAACTTACCAACAGTGATACTGTTCCTCTTAAAACCTCGGAAAAATATGCATTCTGCTGCCACTGTGCTAAAGCTTGATTAAATTGGTTAATGTCGAAGGAAATCTTTTTCAAATCGTAAAGACATTCATACTCTCGAAGGTTTCCTGCACTTAAAAGAGTCAATCCGAAAGAGAAGGCCTCGGAAATATCAGAGGGTCCTTCAAAGAACTAGTTTTGCTCAATTCTAGCTAGATCTTCAGGAGATATATATGTTTAAATTTTATCCATTGTTTTTTGGATATTTGTATTCTCCAAAGGCCAGGTGAGTGAGTTGCTGACCTTAATGTTGCCGTCCTCATTGAGAAAGATGTTGCTGGGTCTCACATCTCCTAGTTTTTGGTCTGCTTCCAACGCCTACTCTCTTGCTTGAGTGAGACTCAGCAGTAAAAACCAAAGATCCTGTTCGTTGAACCTAGACTTCTTACCATTTCTATTGTAAATCTCCTATGTGAGTAGATAGGGATAGTTTTAATAGTTGATCTGAATATAGCAGTTGATACTATGACAGTACCAGTGTGCCCGCATAGTCCCAATCGACTGAACTCGCTGCTGACGGGTACGAGGAGATGGTTAGAGTTTGATTTGAAGAGTTCTACAGCATTCTTCCACTTTTTGTATTCCTGTTCATCGATTGACTGCGAAGTCTGGAGATACTTTTGATTTTCAAGAGTGATAATTTTGGACTTGGAAAAGCGAGGGTGGTTGATTTCAACTTCAAACTGCTTCTTGATGTCACTCTTTTCGTTTCCCATTTAATCAACTCCTAATATTATTGTAGTCAATAAAATCAATAAATTGAAATGAATATAAAGAAAAGGAGCAATGATTATGTTTAATGTTAAATAATTATGGCAAACAATTGAAGTAAAAAAACAATGACTATGTTTAATGCAAAATAATAGTCAAACTATGAGATTTTGGTTTATACAAGATCGTGAATTTTGAAAAATGTAACCTGTCAGAAAAGATGACTATATTTTTTAAAATAATTGTTTCTTTTTACTTTCGATAAAATCTATCGATAACTGAAAATCGTTTTGTTAATGTAAAAACAATAAAGATATTTTAAATAGATTATCTTACTTTTCTCGCAGAAACATCAATAATTATAACAAAGTAAAGATAGAGTTCAGATTTATTGCGAGTGCTGAGGCTGAAGAATTTGCCCAAAAGTAGAAATGATTAATCTTCAATTTAATTAGATACCTCTAATAAGTTATAAATATGATAATCCGAATAATAAATTAATTGGACTGACAGATATTGATAATTGTTCAAATAATTTTGTAGAATCAGTCAACTTTTTAAATCCATAATATTATAGTCTTCCTTGCTAACCCAAGTCAATTAAGTAAAGATAACAACAATTTAATTTCAATGCAGTTTAAACCAAGCATATTTTCATTCAATAAGCATAATAAGACTCAAAAATGCCATAGTAATAAAAAAGAATTAATGTTGGGTTCGGTTTGATAGAAAACATATGAAAAATGATTTAATGTGATAGTATTTCTAAATTACAATAAATAAAAAAAAAGGATTTATAGTTTTATAAATTTCTTACCAACTTTATTCGTTGTTGACCTTGAAAATTACATTAACAGTATTTCTTATCACAGAAAAATTGCTTACTTTTGTATGGTTAAATAATAGGGGTTATATCAAAACGCAAAGGAGCGTCTTCATTTTTGATTCATCAAAAATTATTATAAACTCTATGAATTTAATTAAAGATAAGTTATGATTTCACCACGTATTAATTTCAATCATTCCATTTACTGATGTTTCAAATTCTTTCCTTTTCAGGATAGTTTTTGAAATTAATTTGATTGCTAAATTTCTTGGTTGTATTATATTTGATATTTTGTGATCTAGCCATGATACAGCACGTCTGTTGACCGAGTTTTTTCATGTGCTACTTTTGAGATAAGAATATTAAATTTAGGTTAACTATCTTTTTAAAGATAAACCATGAATAATGCATGCATTCATTTCTCTTTTGATAATTATATCACTTTATTTGTAGACTTCTTTAATCGATAAAGTAATGAAGACAAGCAACCATTTTACTTGTTTTTATATTTGATGAGGTTTAGTCCAATTATTTTATAATTACAAATTCTATTCTCGAAAGCTTTGATCAACCAATTTTTATATATTAATATTTTTCTTAATAGCAAATTAAATTCCTTTCATGAAGAAAAGATATTAAAAAAAATACCCCATTAATTTGAATAATCATATATAGCTTTATTTATCAAACCAATATAGATCAAAATAAAGATAATATATTATATCTTCCATAATTTGAGGGTGAATTATACAAGCTATGATCGTCAGCCAATTTCGAACAACTATAAAGCATAGGTAAGTCCAAACTTATTAGTCCTGGTCCTATGGTGTAATGGTTAGCACCTTGGACTCTGAATCCAATAATCCGAGTTCAAATCTCGGTAGGACCTCTTTTTTATCTATTCTAAGTTTAATCAAAGAAATGTTCAGATCACTTGGTATATATTTTGCCCAGATAGTTTCTACTATAGCCGGGATTCGTCACTCGCTCGTGATAATCATTGTAAATGTGTTCATGTCGAATTATTCCTGGAAATTTGACTTTCTGCAGGTCCTTAGCTGCCAGTAAGTTCATTTTTTTTAGGTCCTACATTCCATTCACAAGTTGACGTGAACGATCTATGGACTCAGCATCTGGGCGGAGTGATTTGATCATGGACCTCGTCAAATTGGATTGTTTGTCAGCTTAGTTTAGAATGAAATCAAGCTGTTGGGAATTGGTCTTCCTGACGATGGAGGATTTGTTGCGGAACCCTGTGTGAGTTGAAATAAAGTTGTTTCTTGTTCTCCAGCTTTGGCCCGTCATGCCCACTGAGTCATTAAAAATATACATTCGTTGAGCTGTTTGTGGCAGGCTTGCGTTTCAGGCACGGGCTTTTAGTATGTAAGGGGTTTTCGCCACAGAGTTGAGTGCTTGAGCATGATTTGTTCTCCAATGTTTTCGGGGTTCATCTCAAAATAATTTTATTATTTAATTTATCAGCATATTCATATTTCCGAACTTATTTATTTACAATTTCGCAATATTAGTTTGACCTTCAGTATACCATCAATTGATCAAGAATTTTAGTCAAGGATAGAATCCATGAATAGCTTGAAAGAAGCAAATTGATACGTAGTCAATAAAATAGCTTGCTTATTATATCTAATCCTATAATCCCATATCATTAATTAAATTAACATTTATTTTTAATCTTTATCCCTATTATGATATACCGTATTACTTCTTCCTTTTATCACAAATCATTTAAACAATAAATATGCAGTAAAATTTAGACCTGCAATAGTACTACCAATAATCTAAAGATAAATTTAGATAATAATGTTGCTTTATCACCATCCGAGTCTTCTGCTGAGTCTGGACCTCTCGACAAATTCGTGAATGTGCTACTGTGCAACTGGTTCTTCAACAACTTCCCTCACACTGAAGGAAGCATATCTGGAGGGATCGAAATCTTTGGGTCTGACATGCAGGGCTCCTTTTCTTTGTTTCCATTGTTCCAGCTCAGAGACCTATCTTATTGAATCCTTACCACTGTGTTCTTCTGGTTTTCTGCAACGTTGACTATGTGTCCGAAAGAAGGTATCACATTAATGTTAATGCTTCTGAATCAGCAGAAGGGTACCCGTCTTCACCGAATGAGTTCTGGAATGACATGCGAGTTGAAATCAATAAAAAATAATAAACCAACACAAAATATAATCATTGATTAAGCAAAGGAAATCATTTTAGAAATTTTTCGAGTTGTATTTATTTGAATTATATTTATGAGTGCACTCTCAGCATTCAATTCATCTTCATGAATTTGTTTTACTGGTAATTATGATGTGCCTTTTTATCAGTTAGACACATCTATCAAAGGATTATGTATTTTTAATTAAATTTAAAACTTCATCATAAATGTTTAAAAAAATCATTCTTATGGAACATTGATAAGAAAAGGGTGCATCAGGATTTGGCTTGCTTTGATTCGATCCAATGGGTTTTTCCTAATCAATTTATCGATTAGGTCTTTAGCATCCTCAGACATTTCTGCAGGATATTGTATAGTTTAATGCTAAACCTGAATATAATGTTACTTACATTTAGTATCTTTTTCATTGTTTACTTTCTGCTGATATGATAGAACGGGGCTTTGCCTGTCAACAGTTCAAAGGTCATTACTCCCAAACACCAAAGATCTACTGACATGTCATAATCCACACCTTATAAAATTTAAGGTGCCACGTAGTCAAAAGTTCCGCAATAGGTTTTTCGACGCTCATTACATAAGGCAGCCCACCCAAAATCGCACAATTTGTAGACATTCTGCATTATCTTTTAGATACATGGGAGATAACAATATTTTCAGGTTTGATGTCGCGATGAGCGATTCCTTGATCATGCATGTATTCGACTGCAGAAGCCATTTGTTTGATGATGCAAGCTGTTTCCTTTTAACTTAATTTTCCTTTCTGAAGTTTTTCATAAAGAGTGCCTCCATCCATGTACTATAAAACAATGTAAAAGTTGGTGACATCATCAAAGAATCCATACAAACCTAGGATGTTGCGATGGTAGAGGCAACTTTGCAAACGAATTTCCAGTGCCAATTGATCAACCATCCAATTATTCTTTATCACATCTTTGGGTATCTTTTTTAATGCAAATAGACTTGAAGTTGTTTTATGGATTGCCAAGTTAACACATCCAAATTTTCCCTCTCCTAGTTTTTTGCCAATTAAAAATTAATCACTAAGATTTATTCTGGTATATTTTTAATGCAACTATTTGACTTTAGGATGAGAAAAAGTTGCAAGACTATTAAAAAGATACTCCTTCCTTGATGATTGAGAATTCTTTTTGCGTTCAAGAACGGTTTAAGATTTAAATTTTGGCATAAAATCTTCTTAATAAAGTCTTGATGCGTATGCAAAGCCAGTATCTTTTGTCTTTTTGAAAGTCCTTTGCCCTTCCTCGAGCTTTACATTTTCCGGATTTATTTTTGGCAAAATATTTTTATATCGAATATTTTTACCCAAGAGAAAGTCATCATCATTATGTGCTGTTTTTTTAAGCAATTATATTAATCGGTTATTGCGATTAATCTTTTATGCTATTTTTTAATATTCAAATTCCGACAAAGGGGTTTTCTATTCATTTAACGCCTGCTTGATCTTTACCACTTTTTATGCTTCCTAATCAGGATTATGTTCACATTTTTAATTAGCATCCTGTTTACAATTCTAATCTTTTGCCTTAGGTATATTATCTAGAGCAACTTTTTTCCCCACTTTGGCCGCCTTTGATCTAATTTTGAGATGCAAATAAAAATCTATCTTTCGCTATTATTTCTCCTAATGAGGGTCTTGGCTTCTCTTTTTTCTGCGTTCGGCTATCTTCAGACTGATGGTTTGTCGGAGAATTGAAATATCTTCAGATATCTTTTTCACATTAGTAAATTTTTTGTAGGCTGATAAATAGAGATGAGCGCTTTTGATGGGCGAATCTCGAAATGGAATTGGCGATTTGTAGAGAGCATATTTTGGAGAACTTTGGCTCGAGTTGGTATCGCGGAGGCGTGGGAATGTGGCCTGCTTTGAAGAGTAGCCCAGTTAATTCATGATAAGCATTTATTATATATTTCCAAGTTAACCCAAAATACTATTATATACTATTATAGCATTTAGCGTTTTAAAGCCAGGAGAGCACTAGTTTAATTAGCCACAAGAACTTATCATTGTATCAGCACCCATTGCGCTCGACAGCCAAGACAGTTTTTGATTATGATTAAAGGAAGCATAGATTCAATCAGAGATTTATTTATGAATTCACGCACTTTGATGGCTATTATTTTAGGAGCCAAATTATTATAACTCCAAGACTCATAATACGCATAATGCGCACCAATATCTACAAAAAATTAGAGATACAATCCCTAATGGATGAGCAGATGCTTCTTGAGGGTCAGTTGGCAGAAATATAAGCTAAAATTGAGGAAAAATAAATATAATATCTCACTAATACGATTAGGGATGCCAATATTTTGCTTGGATGGCATCGACCAGAACCCATTCTCAAAAAAACAATCGATATTTCACCCAAGGACAAGCGTTTTTCACTGAGTAGCATTTTCAGTAGACCGAGCTTGGAGTTGATGAACATTTAAGACAGAAAATTGCCGATAGTAGACAAGACTAAATTTCAAAAAAAGTAACCTTTCTCTCTACTTAGAAAAAACAATCGCAAAAACAAGATTAGGCATAAACCATTAAAGAGCAGACGCATCAAAAATAACAGAAAGTGATTCGTGATTTCGGTCAATTCTAAACTTGTATTTGTAGTGACAAATCGCAATTACTCTGCTACCTAAATTGTGAAGTATAAAGGACCGTATTGAGTCCGCTAATTATACATATTATTAGATTACAACAATTGCATGACTGAAACAAAATAGGAAGAAGTTGAGATAGAGGAAACTATGGGTCTCAAGACTGTAGATACCTTTGAAGAACTGAACCTGAATCCAGACCTTCTCCGCGGTATATACGGTACTTGCTGAATTACCCAGCCTTCGGTTTCTAAAAGCCATCTATCATTCAACAAAAGGGAATTCTCCCCGTTTGCCACAAAAAGGACATCATCGCTCAAGCTCAATCGGGAACTGGCAAAACAGCTACCTTCTCCATTGGAGTATTGCAGTCCATCGATCCAAAGAGTCCTGAGTGCCAAGCCATCATCTTGGCACCTACCCGTGAACTCGCACAACAAATAAACAAGGTCATCTTCTGTTTCAGCGAATTCATCAATGTCAATACTCGCTGCTGCATCGGTGGTACTGATCCAAGGGAAGATCGTAAAGCCCTCAAGAATGGTGGAATTCAGGTTGTTGTTGGAACTCCTGGAAGAATAAAAGACCTCATTGAGAAGAAAGCTTTCAGGACTGACTTCCTCAAAATTGTGGTCCTAGACGAAGCTGATGAGATGCTCGGCAGAGGTTTTGTTGAGTAGATCAGAGAAATCTTTTAAAATTTGCCAGCTGATATTCAAGTGTGTTTGTTCTCAGCCACTATGCCTCCAGAAATTGTTGAAATGACTGAAAAATTCATGAAGGATCCAGTTAAGATTTTGGTCAAGAACCAGCAATTGACTCTTGACGGTATTAAACAGTTTTACATCTCACTGCAAGAGGACAGTCAAAAGTTTGGCACCCTCATTCAACTCTATAAAAACATGGTCATTTCTCAGTGCATGGTGTTTACTAACAGAAAGGAGAGAGTCAAAGAGTTAGCTGACAAACTGGCAGAGAACAAGTTCGTTGTGAGTTGCATTTCTGGAGATATGGAAATGTCGGAAAGAGTGAACGTAATGCGAGAGTTCCGTTCGGGATCCAGCCGCATTCTCATCTCAACCGATCTATTGGGCAGAGGTATTGACATCCAGCAGGTCAATCTCATCATCAACTACGACTTACCCACTGAAACCGCCAAATATATCCACAGAATCGGTCGATCTGGTCGTTTTGGTAGAAAAGGAGTGGCTATTAACTTCGTGACTCCAGGAGACGCTCAATTCCTGGCAAACCTAAGACAGTACTACAACACTCAGATTGAAGAGCTACCCCTTGACTTGTCAAAGATCTACGATTGACACTTTGATATCTGAATCATCAATCTTAAATATTACCTTATAATCCTTCTTCGTATCGCAAGCAATTAAGTCTGCTTGCTGTATAAATAGATATGATAAGATTGAATGTTAATGATCATGATCATGCCCATTTGAAGCGTTGAAAGATCGGGTCATTATTAGCTACAACTCTGCCATCGTCAAATACAAATCTGTCGTTTTCAGCCTCGTAGTGTGGCACGTTAATCACCTTTGCTCGACGTAACTGCTGTTGTAATTCGTTCATAAGCTTAATCTGAGTGAGCAGGATTTACCTGTTTGTTGCGATTGTGACATTCAAAGAAATCTTCCCGCTGAGACTTACAGCTCGTGGCTGGATAGAGGTGATTATGGAAGCAGTGCTCTACTTCTCGTAAAAAGAAATAGCAGGGATTGATTTCGCCATCAACACCGAGTTAGGGGTAAGACATCAATTATCTAATATTAAACTGAGTAGAGGTCTTGATAAACTTAATAAAAATGGCTGTGATTCATATAAATTGCAAAACCAAAATGCTCGTATTGTCACGAGTCCCGCTATTGAGAGCGTAGGCCATCAATGTTTGTGCCTTTTCTTTAGAATTGGAACATTCCTTGCATATTTGGATGGCTTATTGATCCTAACATACATCCCACAGTCCGTCGCTTGCAATGATCATATACAATATCTGTTCATCAAGTTATAGCTCTTGGTAGTCAGGAATGTTGCTCACTCCCTGCATGTTTTAATATTTACATAGGGCTTTAATTATAAATCGCCTAGTGCTCTGGTAATGGCAAGCTGTCCAGCTACTCTCCCCTTATAAATGGATCCGCCTTCCCTCCTGTTTTAATTTTGTATTACCGAATGCGATCCTCTTCACTGGGGTTCGTTACTTTATGATCAACGGTCACTCTTTTTGCAATTTATTTATCAGTACAGATGATAGCTCTGGTATCTCCTAAGTTAGCAATATGGCAAATTTTATTGCTACCTTGCTGACGTACAAATACTAGACAACATGTTGATCCTGTTTCTGCTGAATTTAGTGAAGCAACCTCAACATCGATTCTCTGACAAATCCGAGTGAAAAGTAATTGAATGTCCTCCGATTCTTTCTCGTACTCTTCCCTAAATATCTACCTTAAAAGTTATTAACTGCTGGCAAATTTTTAGCACAATACTCAGATACTTGTGCCCCACCATGTCCATCCAAAACAGCGAATAAGCCAGCTCCCTCTACAATATTATCCTCCGCCACGTAGTCTAAGTGACGAAATGACTACTGTCTTCCATCTCCTGGCGACTAGGCTGGTTAATCTCCTCGCAATAGGCGTATTCCTTTATGCTTGTGGCGTCCTTTACGTAAATTTGTATGACTCTCATCTAATTTAACTAAAATATAAGATTAAAACAGAAACTAAACTAAGTAATGCATTAGTTAAATGTCCAGAATATCTGTTGATTGACTTTTAAATGACATTTACAAGCTGAATCAAATGGATTTGCACTTTCGTCCCAGCTACACCCACCGATTACGGCATTCAGCGATATGCACCTTTATTTCTTATGTTTCTGCTGTCTCATTAAGTTTTTCCTCCACTGCTTGCGTCAATTGACTGATAGCCTCGTCTTTATCCTCGATAATATTCTTTTGGGCCACAAAGAACAGATAGCTCTCGAGAATATCTAAAAACAGACTCAAATGTCCTAATGATTGACTGATGCAGTTATTTGCTAATTTAGCGCATCGCTTTAAGACCTCGTGAATACGATGAGAATCAGCCTGAATTAACTTTGTTTTACTAGTGGATTAGTGAAAAGGAAGCAGCAACTAAGCAAAATTTGGCACTGTTAGTTCTTTTTCATGATCTTAGAGCAGAACGAAATGATGTTTGTCACCAAAGTGTCATAGTTCTCTTCGCTCAAACAATGCAGCTTCAGGCAGGAGTTAATGATTAGTTCCAACACCTGCTTTTTCAGTTTAGCATCTGTAATCTGTTACTCATAAACTGTCATACACTCGACTGCGATTTCCTAAATCCAAAAGCAAATACATAAGTATACTCATCGTAGAATTTGGTCTCATCGATGTTATTGATCAGCAATAGCAGTTCCAAATAAAGTTTGATCGAGAGAAGGGGAAAGCTTGTCAATCGACTGATTAATCCTCGTGCCAAATCAAACATTCTCTTATATACTTTAGGCTCGTTTGATTCGTCTCTTGCGTTGAAAATTTGGAGGGCCAACTGAAAGACCCTGAAAATGGTGGAGGGAAGAGTGAACTTCATGCGTTCATCTCCTCCATTAATGAATTTATCGATAAATTTCTTTAGAATGCCCCAAGTAACTGCAGGGTCTTCCGAATTTATTTGGAAGATGATCTTTGCGACTTGAATCTGTTCCTCCTTGAACACCAAATCACTGACTGTCTCATAATCTGGAAGTTTGACCAGCAATGGCTCAATAAAAATGAGGACTTGAGCTACCATGGCATCTTGAGTCAAGTCAATATGCCCCTTGACAATTGATTTTGTTATCTGCTTGGCAACTTCTCTTCTGCGCTTAAATTTCAAGTATTTGATTAATTTGGGGTACTCGTTCATAGTGAGAATAATGTTTGCCATGGTTTCGAGAGGATGAATCAAGAATTTGCTGATGTACAGCTGGCAATCGTCATCGATTGAAGTTTCGTGATTAGCGCAGTAGGCCGATGCATCCCCCAAAATATCATTTACGTATTCATGCTTGGCTGGGTAGCATTTTAGAGTAAACTGAAGGAAAGCTGCATATAGATTAAGAGTATCCTTCAATTCACTGGCCTAAGAGCGCTTCACTAACTCCTTGATATTAGCTGAAAACAATTCATAAACACTAAATCCATTTTAGATATTTTAAATTACGTTTCCAGAGTCAGTTAAATAGCTTGATAGACGGTTCATCAGCGCGATAAAGATAGCCTTCATGTCCATATCCTTCTCGCATTACTTGGAGCAGGTGTTGAGCAATTCTGGAAGGGTGTTGATATGAAACTCTTCTGGGAAGCCTTGAATCATACAATCCAGAAGATACTCTTGAGCCATGGCATCCTTGGTCCATTGAATCAACTCCAACATTTTTGGTAGTACAATTTGTTTGTAAATTTTGATATTGACTCCTTCAAGACTGCTTATTCTCATTAAATTTTCTCCAATCAACATTTTCAAGTCATTCTTCTCCTTTTGTCTTTTAGCTTTGTCTCGGCCTCCTCCAATTCTCATCCAAAGATTAGTGGACTATTTTAAATTTATATGAATAGTTTCAATAGCTTCTTTTACTCCTCTGGTTTCAGTTTAATATTAGCTCCCTGTGTCTGGAAGACGATCTTTACACATTTTCAGGAAGTAATAACGTAGGAACAAACCTCTTAAGGGATTTTGCACAGCCTTCATCATCGATATTATATCATCCAGAATCTTTTATGAGCCGGTCTCATGACTTTGGATGTAGACGCTTCCCGCTGTAATCAGCAAATAGAGCCTTGGGATAATTTCTGGGGCATGCTGAACTGCTTCATAAACATCCACCATCCTGCGACCTCGACGAGTATCGTCCTTAAAATAGCTTTAGAGTTCTAAGTGGTGTAAGAGTTACCTCGCATGTAGTCGAAAATAGCCATGAAGAGGATATAGTAATTGCGGGGCGACAAGAGGGATGTTTTGAACTCTGTGAGCATAAGAGAGGCGTGCTTGAGTCCGCTCCTCAGATCGGCATTGTCCAGTGCTTTCCTCATGAAATAGGCCTGCTCTTTCGCTGCTTTCTTGGCATCCTCCAGCAACTTTTATTGCTCGTCAATCATTTCCAACAAATAATATCAGGATATATGATCAATCTCACATTAATATTTATGTTCATACTATTCATACTATTACTCATCACTAAGTTGCAGGCAAAACTCCTGCATGCTTAAGCTCCACTAAAGCGGCCGTTTTTTATTCCTGAAGCTGATCCGGTGATCTTTCACACATCTTCCAATTTACGAGTCTCGGCTGATTTAAAATTTGGCAAAGCAGCTGTCTCATAAAATCAGCTTGTATTTTCTCTTTTTTATTGACTTCTCTCATAAAAGTGAGGTCGTCAAACTTGAGCTGTAAAAAATGTTGAAAATTCCTTCTTTCTCCTGCAGATGGAGTAAATTTGAGATAGTCTTCTTTGTTGATATTTTGAAATGTTTTTACGAAGGATTATTGGCTTTTAATTGGCAGGAAGTGGATAACGCAGTGATTGATGACCTCGGAAAGAGGCAAACAGCGTTAATAAGTTATTATTTGGTAGCCTCGATCCATAAAATATGTTTTTAGTCTGTTTGTTATAGCCTAGAGTTCTTAAATTTCTTCGCGATCGAGTCTACCTGAAGACTCGACATGATTGAAGGGTATGAATTGCAAGTGAAACCTACAAAGTGGTCCTTTTTCTAGGCTGATATAAATAAACTTGCCTTAGTAAATGATGAGACTTGTATCACCTTTGCTTTTGCAAAACCAGCAATCTTCCATTCTTTTCCTTTCTTTTAGTGTCTTTTTTACAAATTTTATGCGAGAACTATGAAATAGGTATTTTCCTGATTAGGAAAGGCATTGTTTGGTATTCTAGATTTAAGTAAACCGAACATTTCCACAGCGAATTCCTCTCTTTGCATCTTTCCAGGCTTAAAAATGTTTAATCTCTCCCCATCTTTATAAAAACTATCGCATCTCTTCATTTTGAGCCCAATCAGGAAACCCTTCAAAATTGATAATAGTTTCACTGTCACTCTTTGTTTAGTTCGACTTATTCCTTATTTGATTGCTCATGATTTCCTCTATGCCGGCCACAGATTATGCGTCTTTTGCAACCACTGATTGCACATACGGATTTTATAATACGTTAGGATCGTTTCCTGAAACTGGCTCTTTAAAATTAGGCTTAACTGTAAGGCCGTAAAGATATTTATCTTTGGGTTGTTCTTAAAAAGGAGCCACACTTATGAAGTGGGTCATTTAGTTTTTTCCATTTTTATAGGGTGACATTCGATAGAATGTATCTCCTCCTGCAGCGAGGTGGTAGTGTGGATTGATATTGCCTACTAATTCGCTGACATAATCAGAAACTAACACATTTTTATGCTCACTAATGCTTTGGGCTGCTAAGGACCACTCATTCGTGAGCAGGATATCGATAGATTTGTTTTAACATAGCTTTATTAGAGATAATAATTTAGCCTCATCAGGCCTTTAGTTCTTCCAGGAAATACTATTGCTGAAGTAAGCAATCTGCACTCCTTCAATAGTTGTTAACCCTGACTCTCCTAAAAAGGTCAGTTTTTCGGCAAGCTAAAGACCCTGCGGGTAGAGATAATGAAGAATTGGCGAAAGAGGGGAGCTATCGATAAAATAGATTGGAAGGGGAAGTTCAATCTTTTTGCTTCGAATAGCCTCCACAAATGAAGCAGAACGAGGGTGGCAAACGTCTCCAAGCAAAAGCATGAAATGGAAGTTGTTCTTGAGTTGAAGTTGCTAAACTTTGGGTATGAGTTGTTCTAGTCTTCCGTGGCAATCTGCGGAAATCAAGATTTTAATATCTCTCTTTTAAATCATTATTATAACACTGAATGAATTACCTATGATATGGGCTTGAATAAATTTGCTTAGCAAAAACAGAATATTTATATGAATGGATAAAGCAATGAACTATTTGACAAACTAAATCCTTATTTCTCCACTAAAGCCAGCGTACTTACTTTTTATAAAGAGAGTAAATTATGATTTTCTGATATTGTTAAGCAATCAAAGATCAACTGTGTTAAACTGAAGCATACTGTTGATAATCAATAAATGGATATTAGAAACCAACGCTATTTCTATTCTATAATTTTAAATGCACGACAGTAAAGAAAACGAGTTTGGAAATTTCAGCAAGATGCTCAGAAAACTAGAAATTGATAACGTGGGACTGCCAGAGTTGAGACAGCTCAAACAAGAGCATGCCTACTTGGAAAAACTACGTCAGCAGCGAACCAAGGTATGCCTGTTTACATTCAGATTGAAGAGCTTAAGGCCAAATACGATGCCGTTTAATCGCAGCTAATTTCTTACCAAGACGATAATGAATCTCAGCAGCATCTAATTGAAGACCAGCATAGAACAATTCAACTGCTTTAGGAAAAATTAGCTGACTCGGAAAGGAGGAGGCTGCAGTTGGAGTCAGGGGTGAACAAAGTGGTAGAGGCATAAAAAGAGAAGCAACGACAAAAAACCAGCGAATTGCTGCAGGAACTGTAAGAACTTAAAAAGGAAAGCAAGGCTAAAGATATGATTATTTTCGAAATGGAAGACGATATAGAACGACTAAATGCGCAATACAAGGATCAAATTCAAATTGATCGAAAGAAAATTATGACAGAGTGTGATTAAAAATGGAGAGCCGCCATTGCGGATAAATCAGCCAGAGAACAAGAAATTTAAGAACTTAGAGAACTGGTAACAAGACAGCATAAAGCTTTGCAGTTGCAGAATTAGCAGTATGAAGAAGCAGCCAAAAAGAATGAGGACATTACAGATGCCATAACTGATCTTGAGGAACAACTCAATGAAGCCTTAAGTCAAAAAGCAGAAGCTGAGGATAGAGTGACTGATCTGACTGAGCTCGCAGGTAGGATGGAGGCTGAACTATAGCAGCACCGAAATGGGGCATCTGCAAAATAGCAAGTGTAGGAACTTCGCAAAAAGGTGAATGACATGGCCAAGGGATAACTATAGCGAATTTAATTCATTGTCAACGAATTTGAATGATTATTTTATACTTCTATTCTCATATTAAGTGCGAGAAGAGGAGCAGAATAGCAGTCTTCTTATTATTTAATTGTTTAGTTATAATCTTCTAAATACAGAGTCGATGAACACTTCGAACGCTTCCCTTGACGAACACAAATTTCGTAAGTACTACCAAGACCATCCCACCTCCATCAATCACAAGGAAAACTATATCATTCCTTTATAAAATCAATACTCAATTTTGAACAAAACAAGAAATCCATATAGGGCTCTCGATAATTTTTCATCAGATATTGAATACAAGGGCAAACAGTCAAGAGCCCTGCCTTTGATGGGGCAACTTAAAAACGAAAGTTTAAATCTGGAGGTGGAGGAATGGCAGCGGAGACAATATTAAAAATAGAATAGTGTCAACGCAATGAGACATTAAATCAGTAATCTGTCAAGACTAGTACAATTAAAGGACACAGAATACTAGATGGAACGAATGAGGTAGTATAACAAACCTACAATGGTTCCCTTACCTATTTATATGCCTTTTGGAGGGCCCATGAACATCATGAGTTCTCCTATTAATGCATTTAATTCGTATTCAATGATGGGATCGCTTCCCTTTGCCGGTATTTGCAATTGTGTCTGTAAATGTAAATGCAGTTGTAACTGCAACTGTGCGGAAACAACGAAAATCCCTCATGAAAAGATATCTCGCAAATTTCGGCCTATTATCAAGGAAAACAATCATATAGAACCAGTGCAGAAGCCCCCTGAGACAATAAAACAAATACCCAAAGATATAAAACCTGTGGAATAAAAAAAGAAGGAATCTTTTCCATAAATAAAGAGTCCTGTCAAAATAATAAAACCCCCCCAAAGGATAAAGAAGACAAGCGCTCTTCGACGTTGGAGAAAATGCGTTATTGCGATATATTTCTGCTTCTACTTCAAATGGTTTTCATTTCAATTCTCCCTTAATCGATACAACCACTTCAAATAAAAATATCTGACCGATAACTGCAAAAACATCACCTAGAATTTGAAAGAAGTCTACATCAAGATGCTTGACTTGGATATTCTTAGATTCTTGAAGGAGAGTGCTAATTAAGTGGCTGACTGCAAGGGAAGCAATAGCATAGACATTTCTTCCCTTTTGAAGAAATAGGCTGTGCCAAAGTTTAAAAGATTATCAGACTGGACTCTTCTGAGCTCCAACCCATAAATTCTATTCACAAGATGCACTTAATTTCTGCTTAAATTGATTTAATCATTGACCTAAATGCTGATGGATTGGAAATGGGGATAAGTGGGTTATGGATTAGGCGTTGGCTGTCTGAACCAGTCTTTTGTAATTGATAACATGTTCCTTCCTCACTAAATTTCACTTATGATTTTCCACGATGAAAAAGGCTATGCGAGAATATCAGCTGAGGATGAGCGAACTCTTTTGATGATAAAGCTTATCGTAAAACTATTAATCTATAACATCTTCCTGCAGTTAGACAACAATAAGGAATGGCTATAAAAATATGATTAGAGATTAAAGAAGGATTAAAATTCAGATTAATACTTTATTATGCTATAAGTGGCAACCAAAATATTGTTTATCATCTGCCAAAATTTGTACGAAACTTCTTTGGAAAATCATTAAACCAACTACGATGATGTCGAAAACAAATTTCAAATTGAGCCCTGCAACCCTTTAGTCTACGCTCATACCATAAAAACTAGAAGAGAACTATACAAAAAGCAAGACTTGAAGGACAGTAACTTGTTAATTTATGGCATCGATAAGCTCGATGAAGTCAATGACATTATGAAACAGACATTCTTTGAGCCTCAAGCCTAGAGAGTAAGTGGAGCCATGGAAGATTGCATTGAGCAAGTCCTCGGAAAGCTCAAAGACTTTAATCGGAAGAGATATGCTTAGACACAAGTATAAACTTTAAATAACGAATATCTAATATTGAGAGGATTAAAAAGCTATAAGCGTTCCAATAGATATTACGCTTATCCATCGAACAGCAGCATGTCTAACACTGAAACCAAGAAAACAATTTAAGTATCTAAAAGTTCTTTTCCAAAGATTCCATCCTACAATACGAAGGTTTCAATTGCTAGTAAAATACCCCATTGATTTACTCATATTTTGAATTGTCCTTCGCCATAGTTAATTTATATATCCGTTAATGCTTGGAATGAGCAAATATTTTTTGTAGCTTATCTGTTTGCTATGTAATTATAAAAAAGTTGAATAACTATGAAAGATTATTATTTTTATTTAGGAACTATCAAATAATGGGCTGTGTGAGTAGTAACCCTGAGAAAAAAGGCCTCACCAATCATGATCAAACCAATCCTAATCCATCTCCTCCAATAGTTGTAGCCCCAGTTCCGAATCACCCGTAGACTCATCCTTAAAATAATGCTTTGAACTTTCATAACTCAGCAGAAGGATTAGTCCATGAATCAATTAATCACCAAGTGAATGAAGTAGTTCACAACTCCAACATAGGTAAGTCTTAGGTTGATCACTTACAACACAATCTTGTGAACCAATATCCTTAGGTTTATGTTCCTATTGGCAATTAGCCAGCTTTTCATGACATATCCAATCTAAAACGAGATGACCCCCTAAATAAAGAAAGTCTAGTTCACTCTTCTGATTTAAAGGGTGGACACGCCGATGAACACGTCCAAAGTCACATTGAACACGTTTAGAGTCACATCCATGACAACCCCGTTATTGATAAATCCCTACTAAAAAGTAATAAAACTGAGGACGAAAACGTAAACGATGAAGGAGTTGCCAATTTTGCAGTTCCAATGAGGAACATAAATTTCCAAGTGGAAGTAAAATGAAATGATCGTCAGGATATATATTTGGAATTATTAGCAATCATCACTATTATTGACCGTTTTCATTCAAACCATAACAGCTTTAACATTACAAATCAAGAAGCTAAAATACTTGTCTTTTCTAAATCTATTATGATTTGTCTTTAATCATGAATCAAATATTCACTTTTTTGACCGAACCAGATTTAAACAGATCGTCAAAGGCCAAAGGGCAGATCTTTGCATTGAACCCATGGGACTTTAGGAAACTCCAGGCTATTCTAGTTCTATAGCCCGTTCGACAATAAATCACATAGGACTTGCTTTTGTCCAGTTTTTAAGGCTAAATCGTATTGTATGTACATGATGAAAGAGATCGGATAACTAAAGTCTCACTGCACCTTCAACAACTCCTTCGCTTTTCCATTCTCCTGGCTTGCGAACATCCAGTATAGTTGAGTTTGGCTGCAGTACATTATCAACAAATTCTGGAATTACAATTGGGAAGTTTTTGGCTTTCCAGTCATTGATGGTAAAATTAATATGGCCTTTCACGTGGAGGTATCCAATTCTGAAAAGTCTGGCCTCAGCCTCTTTAAACTAGTCCTAGCTGCCAAAAAGGATAAGTGTGTCTTTGGGATCAAGCAAAGTTCCCACCCAAGTGGCAAAACCACCATCAAAAGGAATGCAAAGACTTCCTTAAATCATGCCCTTCTTCATTTCCTCAATTCCTCTCATATCAATGATAACAACATCTTTGTGTTTAGAAAGCTATTTAACCTTCTCAGGAGTAAGATGTTAATGTTTTTTTTTGTTGGCGATTGCCGTCTCGTGGAAAGAAGGCTATGTTTTATTTATTTTGGCATTGTACCCAAAATATCCAGGTGGCTTTGGCATGTCTGCAAGCACTTTTTATACGAATTCGCCCTTGTTAGATGCTTGAAGTCCATAGTTTGATGACTTTTGGTTTCCCAAAGTGCAAAAATCTCCTTTTCCAATAGATTTTCCGCAAGCTGAGCCTGACCCATGTCCAGGCAAAATTCTAATATCATCATTCAATGTTTTTAGCTTTTGAATTGAATCATAAAGCATGCCTGCGAGATCTTTGGCTGTAAGATTAGTTTTAACAGCCAAATCTGGTCGACCAACTTCATTTAAAAAGATGGTATCCCCTGTAAAAACTGTATCTCGTTTTCCACTATGATCAACAATAACAAGACAGCTGCTTTCCATTGTATGTCCAGGAGTGTGCCAACATTCCAGTTTAATTTTTCCTACAGAAATTAATTATTTTTCCTTCAAAGTGACGACAGTATCAGTAGGAACAGATTCTGGACCCATATAAATTTTGCAATTATATTTTTTAGCAAGGGCATATTGTCCAGAGAGATAATCTGCATGATAGTGAGAAACAAAAATGCCTTTGAGGGTTTTGCCACTTGATGAGATGAGTTTTTAGTATTAATTTGTATCAATAAGGGGATCAATAAGGAAGCAGTCGTCGCCTGATTCAATGTAATAGCTGTATATTGCTAGACACCCTGTGAACAGTTGTTCAATAGAAAAATCCTTAGATTTATAGTGGCACTTGATCAAATTCTTATGGGAGTCAATGATGCTTTTGGCCTTAGACATTGCAAACTTGGGAGTTAAATTGAATAAGACTGGCTTAAAGGTACAAACTGAGTTGATTGTTGCAAGTTGAAAGGGACGCTGACTCACTGCTTTCAAGAATTGGAACGTTGTGAATCTCCTAAAAATGTTCATATCCACTATTATTTAATTATATTTTCAATTGAAAATAGTTTCTGTTGAATCTTTTGAATTAAAATTAAAATAACGTTTAAAATGGTTCAGTTCATTTGATAGTTTGCTTTTTGATTTATAAATCCCATTTATTGTGTTTCTTGTTACCAAAGATGATTTGTTAGATCGATCTTTGAAAATGGCCTCTAAAAGTGCTGTTTATAATACAAACAAAATCAAAATCAAATATATCAAAGATTTTAAGTGGTTTAATCATTTTATATTTTGCATAAAAGGCTTAAAACCCACCAAATATTTTATAGTAAAGATAATTATTAATAAGTACAATATTGCCATTGGTATGATCAGTATTTCACATCAATAACTTTTATTTTACAATTCAAACTAATGGGTCTAAAATTTGGCGTAAATGCATAGTTAGCACTTTATACGACCGCGAATACTGGATCATTTTATTGAAATTATCATGTTAAAATTATAACTTATCATCTATTCAAGAAATTTGAGGTAAAATGCTTGAATTCTGAAGCAATACCTATCACACCGCAGGCTAATCGAGCCCCAGCATTTCCAGTTTTTAATGATTCTTCATTTAAACCCTTTCCTAAATCATCTTTGTTTTTATGAACTACAATTGACCTCCCAATTACAGAATTCTTCCCGAATAAGGTAATTCTGCAATCAGTAATGCATTGCTAAGCTTGCCCTCTTCCGTTTGTTATAAGATTTCCAAGGTCACCAATATGCCTTTAAATATCTTGAGGACCTCCATGCTTTTTTTGATAAGGATTAAAGTGTGGCCCGGCTGTTTTGCACCCTTAAGTGAGATCCCCGTATTAGTGAATATGAGCTCCATGCATACTATTAGGGCTTAATCCTATAACTGTAAATTACAAATACAAAGGAGCCAGTTCATGTTGCTGATGGATGGTCACAATACCCCTCACTCCAGAGTTTCCATCGGGATAAAGGATAGAAATGGCTGATCTTGCCTCGACCTTACTCATAGTATGTGCGAATGAATGGCACTCATGAGCAATTGCGATTTGTAAAAAAGCCATCAAGGCAATTCCAATAAGCATTTTCAAATATTATACCTTTTATATCACTAATATCAAAGAAGATTAATAATTTTAATCTAGCAGAAAAGGAATAAATATAAATTGGGTGAATTAGACAAATCCTATCATTCTTTCCAATCTTTATTTCCAAAGATAAAATGACCTAACATGTTCGCAGCTGCTTCAGGTTGATCCGTCGGAACCATATGACCTGCATGGTTCACTAGCACAAACCATAGGTTTCCCGACACTTTTGCCCACCCTTTTATTTGACCATGAATCGTCCAAATTTATTTGGAAGTACGCTTCCACTGTGGAATACCTTACCAGTTCAGTGCATTCAGATAATTTAGTACTCCAGGAGTATTAACAACAAAATCATCTTGGCCATTATAGACGAGGACTTTAGTTTTACGTAAAATGTTGATGACATCACCAGCGTAGCTTCTGGATACATCATTTGCAAAAGAATTGTAAATGTTTTCATTTCCAGGTACAAAGTAAACTCCCTCAGGAATTCCCAGTTTACTTCGGCTATTATTGAGGAACGTGGCAAATGTTTCGTCAGGATCAGAATATTTTCTGAAGTTATAAGTACTCATTCCACCCCAGTATTGAGCTCGAGTATCGTCGTTGTTGGTCAAAAAATCAAAGTAAGATGTAGCCTGAATAAAACAACTAATACGTTTTTGTAGTCTCCGAGCATTATATGGTGAATTGCATGAGTTTGGAACCATGTACAGGTATCTCTGAATTTGTTAGAAACAATTCCCACACTGTATAAATAGGAATCGTAAAAGTTGATTTGATTGTAAGGATCAGTCCATCCATCCCCTATTGCTACGCCCTATAAAGTTATGCCTGTTGCCTTGAGGAAGCTGGTGTTTCCTAAAATTTTACTCGCAAAGGCTGGAATATAATGACCTGCAAAAGATTCGCCTGTTATATAGAGGGGACTCGTTTTGAGGGCAGGCCATTGGTTATATAAATTGGAAAGAAAGTTTAGCAAATGATCTGCAGCTTGACGAGCTGAATTCACCAAAGGTTTCGAAGTGTTTGTTGTATAAGAAAATCCCACTCCGATTGGTTGATCAATGAAAACAGTGTGACCCATCATGTTCCAGGCATTTCCGAATTCAGAAGTCTTTTATTTAGTAATGCGAATGGGCCCAAGCTCGGTAAAAGCGCCGAATTGTGAGCTACTTCCTGGTCCTCCCTGCAGCCAAATTATAAGGGGGACTCGTTTATCAGGTACAAGGATGCTTTGTGAAGCTGCGGAAAACAAACTGTAGTACATTCCCGACTGTCCTTTGGAATAATACCAATCGATTTCTTCATAACCTTCATAAATAAATTGGTACCAGAGTAGCAAGTATAGTGAGTTGTATTCACTCCTAGAGTTTTTTGCCAAAAATCAGTGGTGTTGACAAAAGTACCGGAAGAGAGTAGGATAATGAGGGAGAGGATAATTATTTGATAAGAATTCATATCTAATAATATTATGATAATTGAAAAATAATAATCTTAAAATAATCTGAAAGATGATTGATTCTTATTAAATCATAACATTTAATTGATTAAACTATCCCTAATTATATTACCAGTTTTAAATACACTAGCCTTTAATATTATCTCTATAATTTGCCTACTAAATGGAACAACCATAACACATTATGGACCACCAATAAGACATCTTATATGCGCTAAGACTATCCCTTGAACCCAAAAACAACCATTAGATTCGGGCAGCCACATAAATGCTGGAGATATTGTCATAAATGAAAGGTACCTGCATGATAATTCAGGATATGTTCCGACCATTTTAAAGATTCTTGTTGACGGTACAACACAAGAACAAATCATCTGGGCTGCATTAGCCCAACTAAAAAACTTTTTGAGACTTAGAGCTTACTTTAGCAGGACTAACTATAAATAAAAAAAAGTACTCGATCAATAGGATCACCTATATTTGGTCAATCATATATTTTAAATCACTGTTAAGATGTCTAGCCATTACAAATTCACGAAAATAATCAAAGATATCATTGTTATTATTGGAAAAGACTGTGAAGAAATTGTTCCAATCATTTGCAATTATCTTGAGCACGGTCAATAAATTGGAAGCTGTCTTAATTTTATGCTTGGACTTTCGGACGCCTTTAGAATGAGCTGCGAAATGCAAAAGATAACCATTTTTATGAATGTATTTTTTGGTCTATTAAGATTTTAAAGAAAATGGTTCCTATTTTAACAAATATGATAAAAACAGGATAGCATCGTTTGGCATAGCTTTATGATGAGATTGCAGTGAACCCTTCTGAAGCCTCAATCAATCAATATAAAATCCAAAAAGACTATTTTGAGGAGATTCTTTATATGAGTATTAAATTCATGAGTAAAGCTATCATCAGAGATTTCACAGAAGATCTGAGAACCTATGCGTGTAGTTGGGCAGAAATATGCATTAACAGATTAAATGAAAACATCGACTATCATCATGAGTCAACTAATCTCTAAAGCTAATGTGGAAACAGAGGATCAACGACATTTTATTACTTTCATGGCAAAAAATGGGCAGCTAAATATTTACGAATGTTTATAGAAAGACTAATGCTGACAAAAATAATTAAAAATTAAAGTTCTTTAATATCTAAAACTTTCTTTTAAAAAAATGGGCAGGCCTTAGTTACATGCGTTCAAATGCTTTTCTTGCATAAACAACCAAAAAAAGTGCGTTATAATTAGCTTCGATTTGTGCATGCTCTTGTGAAACTTAAATTTTAATTACTTAGAAATTTGTTGATGCCGCTTTAGTTATAAATTTTGCCTGATCTCATGCTCATGGAGTAAGATGATATTCAATTAGCCATTTAAAATCCCAGCTAGTTTTATTTTAAAGAAAATAATACTAAAAATCAATATGAAAATATTCGGATTGAAGCATTTGATATATGGGTTGCTTTAGTGTTAAAAGATTTAGCTTCAAGTAAATAAAAACCACAACAAAAGCAATCTGTCGAACACTTAATTCAAATCATTAAAGTCATTCAGTGTTGGATTAAATAATAAAGCATCAAAAAACTGTCAGTGGCACTATACATTCTGATCAGTTTTTATAAGCATATCAAACACTACGTCCAGCTGCATGAACTTTTTAAAGAACTAATGCTTCAATGCTTTCCAACATTATTATATGTAGACTTATATATTCTAAGACTATTAGCTCTAGACATGATTATATGCTATGGAATATATCTCCATGAAAGTAGAGTCGCAGAAGTTAAAGGCTATATTCTTGATTTAATTTGTAATGATAAATTCCTACAAATGGAAGGTATAGAAACCCTTCAAATCAAAGCTGTTTTAGCAGTTAAAAAAATTTCATATTTCCAATCAAATCGTTAATTCCAGCATATAGATGATTCTCAACTAAAAAAAATATTAGATAAAATGATATAATTTGTGCGTTTGTATTAGATCTAGGAGATAATGAATGATTTAAATCTATTTGTGAATTTCTACTCAACTAATCTCATGCCATACACAGAGTAAGTGGTTCATAACATGATGAAAATTGTCATAAATTGTATTTAAAAGTAGACTGAGTAGGAGAATGAGTCTAAAAATTATTAAAATCAAGATTATCAAATTATTGGTTAATAAGCGCTTGATGTTATTAAATCACTAATTCCTTTAGTTTTCTCATCCCATAATAATCATCTCCTTGAGCTGTTATAGCAAACCATAGTTTCTATGACTATTCATATCTTGCTGAAGGAAGAAGGTGAAGAATTGTCATTTTTTTAGCATATCTCCTATATAATCTGTAGCTTTCTCAACTACATGCATATGAATATTAAAAAAATATCATCCAATCTTTTGTTTTTGTATCAGTATTTTATCTGCAAAATCTCTATCTTAACTCAGTAGAATATTGATAAAATCAATTTTTTACATCTAAGAAATTAAGAAAAACAAATGTTAAAAACGTGCAATAAGATATATTAGATAAATTATCAAATTTATTTCATACTTCTTCGCCATTTTATAAGATTTATAGATGTAGCAAATGTCCCAGTTCGTAGAATAGCCTAAATACGCAACAGCATCTTTTAAGCTAATCATTTGGAACTGTTTTTCAGCTGCATTGCAGAATTTTATAATAAGTCGAATATACAAAGATCGACTAGTGATGTGATTAAAGGAAAATTATTAGTTTGTCATCTACTATTAGCCTTTTATGAATGTTACGGCGGCAAATTAGAGGCTTCGTGCGAAAAGAATGTTTTTATGATCATAAAAAGTAATGGTTAATCTAAATATGCCATTAAATATTTGCAAAAGGTTAATATGCAGCTTTTCTGTCTATGGTTATGGTCGAATTAAATAAAGTCTATCTAGTATCTTCAAAAATATCCTTAACTAATCAAAAATATATTTGCCTTTTAGAAGGGAAAGAAAGTTAAAAAATTAAAAAATTATGAATAACTCAGAAGAATGATTTTGGGACTTACGGAATTGATAAAACTTTCATTTTACGAGCAGATAATTGCAAATTGTATCGAACATTACCTTTTTTGCATCTTTAAATACCTAAAACAAATGATAAACTTTCAAAATATTGATCATAACATGTCTAATGAGCCCTAGTTAAACAATGAAATCTCTGAAATAGAAGAGTAAAATATGCATTCAGGTCGAGGATATGAGAATACACTAATTTTATAGGAAGCCAATTTTGTAATTTAAATTCCAACTCATAAAAATTAGTTATTGTATCATGGTTATAACAATCGATAGGTTAGTGAATTAGAAGAATTTTTATTAGATTAGTATTGCGAAGAGTAATATGTTTCGCCTCTCGATTCGTAAGACGAACTTGTACATTTCTTGAAAATTATGGTTTAGTTTCATAATGCAAATCCTCAATATTATGATTCTTTGGTTGCTTAATTTTACAATAAATAACTTATAGAGATTCTAGACAGTGCCGATCTGTTGAAAGATAATATGTATAGTTGTCTTTTCAAAGCTGAAGAAATGCAAATAGGAGAAATATTTAATGTGAACTATGATCCAAGTCCATACACAGCATCTATCCAAAAAGAATAATAAAGGACCTAATGATCTAAATTGTTTATTTATTATAAACAAGATAAGAGTTTTTAAGTTAAAATTGTTATTATAGCCCTATTTTTATTCCAACATAAGGAGTATTTAAATAATATCAATATCAAAATTGGTTAAATCATAGTTCATAATAAATGAAATTACAAATATAAATTTCAAAAGTTGTGTTAGCCAAAGAAAGCTGCTACTTTATTGCCGTGTAATGCGATTATGAAGATAATAAAACACCAAATCAAAAATTTAGGACGGAAATTTCAAATCTCACAAACAGACCTCACTTCAATCGAAATATTTTCACATTTAGTCCTGTTATTCCGTCTCAACAACTTAAGTTTGGACTCATGATTTGTAATAACTCAAGCTAAAGCAGTATTGTAACAATATGTTAAGTCAGGATAGCAGCAAATTAATTGCACGAGCTTCTATTAAGATGGCATTGAATCGATTAACAAATTTAACAACAGAGGGTCACACCCAAATGGTAAAATTTCTAAATAAAAGCAAATAGGTAGGTGAATTTTCTTGCAGTATACGATTTCTCTCTTTAAAAATGAATTAATCCCTCAAAGGAAGTAAGGCTGTTTAATCATCAAATCGTCAATATTTCAATCCATTGATTAGCCGCATTTTATTTTGCGAAGAGTAGACAAAAGATAAGCTAAAAATGGAGAATAATATCAGAGAACTACAAAAACAAATTGAGCTCCTTTACTCCAATTTTACATTTCTCAAAGAGGAAGAACAAAATTTGCAAAATCTATATAACACGCTCATAAATGATGAAGAATAGTTGGCAACATAAATCTAGCTAAATTAAAAAATTAACTAAAAAATATCCATTAAAATTAATCAAAAAGAAAATCTAGAGCCACTACGACTTTAAATAGACATGCTGAGAAATTCGGATGAGGGCAAGCAGCTTCTTTGCCAAAAGTTAGAGTATTTTTAGGAACGCATTAGAATTGAAGATGATGAATATCAGCAATTAACTGATAAATATGAAACAATAAAGCATTAAATAGACAAAAGAATCACAAGAGCCGAGGATTACACTCAAAAACTAAAAGGCAAAGAACTGCAATTATTTTAGATACATAAATATGAATAGATTCTTAAAAGGTACGAATAAATAGAATATTAGTTCATCTGTAACCAGCATATCATCAACACTTTAGCGAAAGCACCAGCATCGTCTGAACTTACTGCCCAACAGGCAAATCTCCTTTTATCAGAAGTCAACTTTCAATTGCAAATTGAAAAATATAAAGATGCAAAGGTAGAGAGTCCATAAAAACTTCTAAGACTAATCGAAAAGGAAACAAATGTATTCAAAAAATACGAAAAAGAATAATTGAGTGAAGAAGAAAGGCTGATCTACGAAATTAAACTTGCTGCTCTTGAAGAGGAAATAGCAAATGTTCGCAATAGAATTAAAAAGATAATTCCCAAAGACAAATTTTAAGTGTCAATCGTAACCAAATTTTGATACAGGCAATTAAAAGTTTGATTATTAATATCACACTGTATAGTTTGTAATAATATCTTAAGATTGGCAATTACCTGAAAATATTATGTTCGAGATCATTTTGACCATTTTCTAGTGATTGTACAATCATCTATATCTGCCAGCGTATAACATTAAAACGAAGAGAATAAGAAAAATAAAGAAGCTCTTCATCCTCACCCAAATAATTCTGTGACTCGACAAAATATAACCTTTTTGCCCTTTTATTTTTTTAAATAAATTTTAATTGAAAAAATCAATTTTTTTTAATTTTATCTTCAGCTAAATAATTAATCAATTTTTTAAAAAGTGCATTTCATTGGACATATCAGATATCAGGGGTTGGGGTTGGGGTTGGGGTTGGGGGTGGGGGT
>Ga0302188_10000385_pt1 | contig 37712 bp, 28 predicted proteins | sample II_Bog_E2_1_FD_198783 | JGI IMG/M metagenome (GOLD analysis project Ga0302188, IMG submission 198783) | Peat permafrost microbial communities from Stordalen Mire near Abisko, Sweden - II_Bog_E2_1 | ecosystem: Environmental > Terrestrial > Soil > Wetlands > Peat | place: Sweden: Abisko... | reverse complement strand
CCAATATTTTACGATAAAATATCAATTAACACAGCAGGTTTCAGACCTATAAACATATAACATAAACATTTGCTTCCTATAATACTGAGATTACTATATGATTAAAATCACGGTAAAATCATTCAACGACTGCTAATTTTAACATATTTTTTTTGCTTTTTGCTCGCACCTGCATTATAGATTTATGCTTGATCTCGTATATACTTTTAAAAAGAGGATCTTTTACAAAATCACTCTATTTTAAAGGCACACTTTAACCTCGGCTGCGTTTAATTTTTAAATAACTACTGTTTACGATGTCTATATCACTCGAACTCATATAAACTGTTTAAGCATTCTATATAGCACTGCGCTATTTGCGTTGGCTAAACACACTATATTTCTATTTCAAAGGAGTCAGCTTGTACAACACAGATTTGCCATACGTAGTGAGCAAGGGCGAGTCAATAGGAGGAAAGAAAAGCTTTATTTTTCTTAGAGGCGACAAGACTCCTTCGGACATGTAGGCAATAAAATTAATATTAATATTACCTTAAATCCTTTCCATTTTATCTAATCTGCAAAAGTCAAATATGAAGATATTGCTAATTTATCTACTATTCATTAATTTTATGAATATATGAAACAATCATCTTGGATCTTGAGGGTAATCAAATTATTTTTTAAAAGAATCAGTTGATTGAATTTCAGTTTATTGGGCAGTTTAACATTATTCTTAAAGCTAAAATATTTTTTCATAGACTTCTTCAATAGCATTCAAGACCGAGACTCGATACTACAGCTCACGAATGCGCTGAGAGAAAAAGATAATGTTTTAAATGACAGAATTTTAACGATCTTAAAAAATAGAATCAGGAATATTGCTGAGATCTTTCCCGACTTTATGAATCTACATTCTTGCATTTTATTTAATCATAGTCATTAAGCCTTGATAAGTTTAAATATCGCATAGGTTGTCAATATTTAGCAAAATCCTGCCTTCTAATTCTTCAAGATGCTCACAGTTAACAGTTTTTAGGAAAATCCCTAATTAAGTGTTGCATGAATGGCATTTAACCTTGCACATCTCCATTAATAAGAATGGATCATTGACGTTAATAAAGCAATCCTAAATGCAAATTTTAAAAGCAGCAGTTTTATTGAGCTGAGGAGAAGCAACCATGAAAGAAGAATCTTAGAGGGTTATGGGACTTGTCAAAGCTATCCAATTAGTGATACAATTCAGAGAAATGGAAATGGAACGACATTTACTGCAGGTAACAGTTAAATCCGACTCATCTAGTACTAGAGGGATAACTTCGATGCTCCATTTTTAAGTCATGATCTTCAATATTTAATGTACTAATTTAATATATCAATGGCGCTTTCATTTTGTAATGATTGGAAAATGGCTAATTAAATTTGATATTGTTCAATGCTTGAAAATCCGTCTATTTATTAATATATTTGTGTTAATGTAAAGAGCATAACCCAAAAAATACAACAATGTAAAGCCGCAAAGCAATTGGCAGAAGCTGCTGCGTCGAAAAGTCGACTACTCTGAGCTATTGGATCGATCAATATATTCCAATCTCCCTGATGAATAGTTACCTAATAACAAAATTTCGACCTCAACGTATAATTTCTTCACGTTTGTGCCTCTTAATATCATCGTGCAGTTTACAAAACTATCCAACAGTAACTTCCCTTTTACTCAGTTTACTTTTTGTTTATAGGCATCTTGCAAACCATCCCGGCAATATCAATTTCTGAAGGAAAGCCAACAATATTTTTACCACTTTTTATTGTGGTGCTAGTATCTATGATCAAGGATTTTATTGAAGATCTCAAGCGTCATAACAATGATAAAAAGTAAAATCAAAGTTAAGTATAATTCTTGAGTGGAATAGGATTTGTTACCAGGAAATGGGAAAATCTCAGAGTGGGAGATATTATTCGAGTCTATAAAGATCAATACTTTCCTTGTGACGTTATTTTATTAGACCATCCCAAAGCACAGAAAACAGCCTTCATAGAAACTAAAAATCTTGATGGCTAAACAAACCTTAAACTAAAAGCAGTATGTTAGCACCTTGAGTTTTTACGGGGACTATCAGAGTTGGATTTATCTGCCCATCAAATTGAGTTTTGTTTCGAAAAGCCAAACCCTTTTCTATCTACTTTCAACGGCAATGTAAAAATTAGTGACGTACTAATGAATTAACTTAGAAAAAATATATGATCTAGAACACCAATTTGGTTCTGCGAGGGTGTTCATTAAAAATTAATGAATGGGCAATTGGCCTCTGCGTATACACTGGCCATTAAACAAAGATACTACTCAACTCAGGAACAAAAAAATCTAAAGTATCGAGCATGGAGAGCTACCTGAACAAATATTTTAGGTACATCTTTCTGTTCCAGCTATCAGTAACACTGATCAGGTATCTTTTCAGTGATGAAGCTCAATCGTCTTCGGAATAATGTAGGGAATTTACAGCAACAACTTACACTACGTGATTCAAGGAGATAACATTGTAGTCAATATTTTATTTACTTGGGGCAGCTGGTTCATCAGTTTCTCCAATTTTATACCAATTAGTCTCCTTGTTACTGTTGAAGTGGTTAGATATGGGCAAGGAATGTTACTCAATAAGGACCATTTATGCAGCTCCAAGGGGCAATTTACAGAAGTACAAACTAGTAGCATCAATGAGGAGCTCGGCCAAGTCAAATTTATCATGACTGATAAAACTGGTACTCTCACCCAAAATCTTATGGAGTTTAAGTGTTTTTATGTTGATGGAGAGGACTTTGGCAATACAACCAATCGTAAGTCCACTGCTACAATCGAACAAAGCAGGGAATATGATGAAAGGGCTTCATCATTTCGATCAACACTAGGATAGGAAAATATGAACTTTAGTCAGCTAAAGCAGCAAGCATAAAAAGTTCCCAACGTTGATTTTTAATTTGTTGAAAAATAACGACTGTTGGCGAGTTTAAAAAAAGAAGGGCATCATGGGAAAAAGCTGCGATAAGCCATGCTGCATCTTGCGCTTTGCCATAACGTAATAACATAAAAAAATAGTTATACATCTTCCTCTCCCGATGAGCTAGCTTTAGTAAGCTTTGCCAAATATATTGGTTATCAATTTATTGACAAAAATGATGCTAATGAATTAGTAATCAAGGAAATCATACCTGAGATGTAGGAAACCGAGTTGAAATATAAACTCTTGCATACGTTATAATTTAGCTCATAGCGCAAGAGGATGAGTGTTATTGTTTAGGATTTAAATCCTTAGGGTGAAAATAAGATTTTGTTGTTAACAAAGGGAGCTGATGAGGTTATCCTCGCTAAGATCGACACTAACAAATACAGTGAAGGAGAAAGCAAGCGCAAACTAGAATAAATACAGCATTGCCTCTATAACTACGCATGCCAAGGCTTAAGGACTCTTGTGCTCTCTCAAAAAGAAATTGAGCGTTAGTAATATATTAAATGGAATGAAGCCTACAATTAGGCTCGAGCCATTATAGGCCCAGAGAGATACGAAAAAATTGACAATTTGCAATCAAAATTATAGCAGAATCTGTAGTTGGTTGGAGCAACGGCTATTGAGGATAAACTTCAAGATAGTGTTAAATAAACTATACAAGACTTACAAAAATCTAACATTAAGGTTTGGATGCTGACTGGTGACAAAAAGGAAACTGCTATATCAATTGGATTTTCTTGCGGCTTAATTGATAAAAACTCAGAAAGAATCACTCTCGACTGTGACGCAGAGCACGCAAAACTTCTCCTATAAAATTTAACTTCCATGATGCATTTGATTCATGCCAAGAAAGTAACTATCTTTTCGGGAGAGTTCATCAAAAAAATAGACGATTAAAGCAGACGCTATCTTTAAAATATATTGATTTAAAGTTAAAGTGTCATTTGTTGTAGAGTTTCACCAAAGGACAAGGAAGAAATCACCAAAATGGTGCGCAAGTGGGGCATCACTCTTGCCATTGGAGATGGGGCCAATGATGTCAACATGATCAACTCCGCCAACGTAGGTGTCGGAGTCAGGGGTATTGAGGGCAGTCAAGCCACTAGAGCAGCAGACTATGTCATTACTGAGTTTAAACTTTTGAAACGTCTTGTGACATATCATGGGCTTAATTTTTATCATCGCAATGCCAACGTGGTCTCCTATACTTTGTACAAGAATATGTTGGTCACGTTACCAAATTTGCTCTACGGCCCTCTTTCAATGTAATCTGGCACTTATATTTATTAAATATGGGTAATACAGTTTTATAATATCTTCTATGTAGCCCTACCAATTGTTTACTATGGCCTGTTTGATATTCTTTATTCATCTAAGGAGATTAGATAAAAGCCATGGTGCTACTCATAGGGGCAGAATTGTCAATATTTCAATAAGAAGGTTCTTGTGAGACAACTAATATGGACTATAATTGTTTCTTTCCTGTTGACCTTCATAGTGTTCTTTTCGACGTAGTTACAGTTAAATGGAAGAGGTTTAATGGTATACTAAGAATGGTCAGGAAATTTGATATTAGCTATTGTAATTGTAAGCTGTAATTTTAGAGTAATCTTAATTTCTAATCAATTCAATATCGTACAAGGTTTTCTTTGCAGCATAGGCATTATTTCTTATTTCCTAACTTACTTCCTTGTAGGAGTCATCATTGAATCAGACTCCAAAAATACTCTATCTCATGAAATGACCACTGGAATATATTGGCTTCTGGTATCTTTATTATTATTAAGATTATCTTTTTCACCTTTGCTATCGAAGGAGCTCAAGTTTTTTGGATGACGCTCACCAATCTAAATAAAATTATTTAAAAGATCGAAGAAAAGAAAAAACAAAAAGGAGAAGACGGTCGAGTGAAGGAAATTGAAATGGTAGTGGGGTTGTAACTCACTGAACCAAAGGAACTCTAAGTCAAAAACAATATGATTTAAGAGAGATCGGAGATTGGCGGATATGCATTTGCTGAAGATGACAACAGAATGGCAGTAGCTACCTAAATGCAATCAAATGAGCATCAGAGAAGTATGGGCATTTTATGATGTTTTAGACAACTCTGCAGTTCTATTAAAAATATGCTAATCATGTTTTGATCACAGTGGTTATAATCGGTACTTTACAGTTACTATTTTTTAACTAGCAGTTAGGAAAGTCCGATATTTACCATTAATTGAAAGTTCCATCATCTATTTTTGAATAATCGACTCAAGAGTATTTTATTGCTTTTGATTTTGAGTTTGGCCATAGTTGAACACCTACAGATTATCATTACGAACAGATTGACTTGGTTTCATTGCTAAAGCTCCCTTCTTTGATTTATTTTCAACTGGGGCGAAACTCGGAATTTTATATTATTATTATTGAAATTATTATGAGTCTTCTTGATCAATCTACTTATAATTGAAAGTTGGAATCTATTTTTCACTTTATTGCATCCTAACCTCAGGCTTCGATAACCCAAAAACTTAGGGAGGATCGTTGAATTTTTTAGTAAAAGCATTGGGTTGAGAAGGCACATACTAAATCATACTCTAAGTCACAATGGGCTATTTTCTCACTCTGTTCTCTGTTTGCCGATAAACGGGTTTTTGTGCGAATTGATCAATTTGCAAAGGTTCTATTCTTTGTTGCAGTCCACCTGGTCTTTAGAGTGGATTATCATTTTTATTAGTTCTTTCAATGCCAAGCAGTTTGCACAACTACTACTGATTTCTTGATGAGGCTAAAAATTTATTAAGATCATCGCCAATAGCATCGATGTTTAAAAATTAGGAAGAGTTGATATGATCTGGTGATGCATTTATAGGAGAGCAATCGTTCAAATTATTCTGTTTACGGAATTATTCAAATTTGTATTATTAGTTGAGACTATTAAGTTAAACATTTCGGCCATTTGGTATAGATTTATAGGTATCTCGAGGATATCTATCACTTTAGTTATTTGTTTTATATTGCTGGGCCCTACCCAAATCCTGGATATCTTCCCTGTTTTAACTTTTCTTAGACATCATGTTTTCATACATCTAATCGCGAGGATTATTTAATAAGGTTCTATCGAAAGTCATTCGCTATTCCTCTAGTCTTGGTTCTCCAAATGTGATTTTAGACGTTGCTGGAAAAATTGGCTTAGTGGCTGTGGTTGTATTAGGTTGCTGCAGATTATTATTAGTTGACTTGTAAGTGGCAGGAATGGGATCTTTATTCTTTTCCAATGGTCGCAACGATGGTTCTTTGGCTTGGGGCTCCTATTTCTTTTCTTCTTATTTTTTTTTGCGAATGGGGTTCACAACCTTTGAAAAAATGTTCCTATCTGAAAGAAAGGGATTATTCATGGTTTATAATAATTGATAATCCAAGATATTAAACAGATTCAACAGATCACTATTGAGCTTATTTTGATAATAAATTGAAATATAGGAAATTAATTTTGCTGATCAAATTTTCATTCATCATTTACGTTGCAATCTATCCTGATTGATAAATCATAATTAAATTTCAGAATGACCCAACAAAGAACTAGTCTGACCATTCATCCATAAACCCGACAGCTTTCCACTGTTGATTCCGAACTCCCTGCACTGGGTTAACATTAGATCAGGATTGAGGTGCTGTACACTGCTATCAGCAGAGATGATCTGCTTTTTTTAGAGGGAAAAACAACTCGAGATTACTTTGGAGTGGAGGTAGTCGGTAGAATTTCTGCTGTGGGACAGACGGTTGGAAAAAGAAAAGTCGGAGAAGTGGTAGGTGTCTTTCATTAAAATATAAACCGAGGCTAGTTCCGAACAGGATTCGCTACACATATTCAGGTACATCAAGATGCAGTGATTTTCATTCCCAACTCAATTCCTCTTGATCAAGTGGCTTCTTTGATGGGCAGCGGCGTAACTGCCTTTAAATCTTTATTGCGATCAGAAAAGGGTACTCATATCGCAGTAGTTGGAGCAAATCACCTTGCCTATCTTACCGTTCAATTTGCCAAGTTAGTTTTTGGGTTGCATGTAACAGTATTTTCTGCTGAGGGTGCACAGGGTTTGGCCTAACTCGGTGCCGATGCCTTGGAAACCATTTCCATAGCAAATATAAAAAAATTCTAACAAAAATTTTAATTTATCGTAATTACGGAAAGTTTGTCTGCAGATATTGCTAGAATAGTGCAAAACATTTCAATTAGAACAGGACAGGTCTACATAACCATTCCATTAGCTCAGGATTCTTCTATTGTAGTTTTTGACTTAGTCGGTGGTAAACACAATTTAATTTAGGACAACGCGAAATCATTGGAGTGAAGAGAGGTTCTCCTGACAATTACGTCAAAATGCTGGAACAAGCAGTCTTTCACGGAGTACATGGCAAAACGGAAGTGTTTCCATGGACTGAATATAACCATGCATTCTAACGAGCAAAATAAATAAGTGCCAGACACTCCATAGTGCTTCAGTTTAAGAGTTGATTTATATCCTCAATAACCTATAAACTATAACTTGAAGAGGCAAATAACAAAGAAACCTGTCATTCCATTGAACTTACTGGATAGAGCTAATAAATTTTTAAGTTACGTCAATAAAATAATAATTATTAATAAACATGTACAACTCCAACTATTCATCATCTCAGAAAAGAGATTATGGAAATGACACAACGTACCTTCGGACATCTGAAAAATTACGTTATCCTCCTCAATCTGAAGGCCTTGATCAAACTCCTACCAAATCTCCTTATCGATCAGGGGTAAAACCTTCCGGTGGAAGAGTTTAATCAGCCCGAAGAGACATTAATGAGGTCATTGAAATGGTCAGTGACAAAAAAAGGATGAATGAGGAAGCTATTGGAGAAGTGAGAATGGTGAATCAGGAGATTGCGGGAACCTTTGCTGGTGGATTCAACTAATTTAGACAAAATATTTATGATAATAGGATCAGAACTGCTGAACAGACCAGACGGGAAAATCCAAGGGACTATGGAGTCACTAGCCAGTTTTAGTGGAGGCCCACTGAACCAGAAAATATCAATAGAAATCAGGGTCAAGGAGGAGGCTCACAGGAGAGTATGGAACTTCGGGCCAGGCTTAATGAGTAACTCAAGAAAAACAACGAAATGCTACGCTATATCTCCTCATTGTAAGCATAAAATACCTCCCTGCGCTCCTCATATCAAGGTCCTAGTATGAACAGTTTAATGGAGTAAAATAGATCTCTACGCAACCAGCTGGCCAATCTTCGGTCAAATACTCCTTATAACTTAATTGAAGAATTATAAAGTTTGAAGGAGGAAAACAGTAAGCTGAGAAAAGAAACAGTTGCGCTGCTGAAAAGCAAGCAGTCTAACTGATCACATCATGATAGCATCATGTTGTTATTTCCTTTACAATATAGTTGATTTGCTAATTAAAGAAGGCATGATAATATTTTGATTCAATATTTTTATGACAGCTTTTATATATACACAATTTCATAAATTCAAGAGTCAATACATTGAATATTTACATTAATATATCCCGCAAAAATATGCCAATCATTAGGACTAGTCTTGCCATACACTCCCCGGAAACCATATACTCCTTCCTCGAAAAGAGTGTGGGTCCTCTCTACATGATTGTGAAAAATGGACAAGCCATAATTAGTTTTGCCAATGAAGAACATTCGAAGATTGCTCTCGATAAATTTGCACAGTCTTACATTCCTAATTTCCCTATGAAATTAGAAGTTTATGAGGAAGGTGATCTGGACGCCAAAGCAGATAAATAGCCCGAGCCAGTTGCTTATGTTCCTCCTGTAGCAATGATAATTGAAGCGCCACCTATGGAGTCCAAAATATCAAATGAAGCTCGAATGATTGATGAAGCCCTAGAGATCAAGAATGCAAGTAACCCTATTGAATGTTTGATCAAAAAACACCGAAAATAGCTCATTTAGCAAGTTGCCACATATGAGGTGCTCTTAAAAGCCGCTTCAGATAAATTCAACGAGCAAATGCTAAAAGCTTAAAAAGAGGAAGCTAAAAAAGAAGTGGCAAAATAAATTGAAAGAGTGTTGTAAAATAAATTAAAAACTGTCTCTGTCAACCTCAAGAATTAATTGCGCTCAGTCAGCAGCTACATTAAAAAATATCATACAGATCCAATTGAAATAGATCCACTCATTTAATCAAGACCCGTCTAAGGTGTCTCTATCTCTGCAAATTAGTTCTCCCTCAAAATTGAGTACATAAATCCAGACTTAAATGCTGAAGTTAAAAAGATTGCAGCTCTCAACGAAAATTAGTTCGTGTGTACTAGTAACAACTCCAATCCAAAATTAAAATAATCTCTAGGTTGTCTCAAGGTCTATAACAAATATGACTAACATTAAAAGTTGAGTATTCCAATAAAATAGGGTGCTTATGGACTACTCGCATTAGATAGCTACATATTGGTCGGCAATTTTTAAGGCAGCATCAATTTTTTCCAATTAATAAATGGAAGTGATTACGAAATTTCATAGAAACTGCATCATTCTAACTGCAGTATTTTTTAAATTTTGTTTAATACAAAGTATGCACGAGGCAACAGCATACTGACCCTTGGTATGGATAATTTTGTCAAAGCTTGGAATGTCACAGAGGACATTGTCACTGAGGATGTATCCACTCTTTTTTTTTAAGAGCGGCTGAGCTTTAATTGCGACAGTCAGGAAATTTTGACTGTTGACTTATTGGAGGAGGGGAGGAAAGTTCTAGTGGGGAGTCGGAACAATATGTATTGTTATGATTTAGTGGCTAAAAAATATATATCAGAAACAACCACTAAATCCAACATTTTAAAACTCAAGAAAATGACAGAAAATCTAGTGGCTGTGGCTAATACCAAATATATCAGTTTTGTTGATCCAAGAACCAAAATCTGTGATAATGGGTTTCGATTTAAGTCATAAATTAAGGCTGTTCAGCCTTTGAATGAATTAACTGCATTTTATGGAGCTGTGGATGGAGAAGTGGGAGCATTAGATAGTCGCATGATGAGTGCCCCTTTATGGAGTAATAAGCTAACTCACAAGAACAGGATTTATGACATTTGTAAATTAGAGGAGCTAGTGTTGACAAGTGATAAAAGTGGGCTAATAGCGGGATGGACAGGCAACGAAGCTATCCTTAAGTGATTATGATTTAGCAGAAGTATACTTAAATTTGATATTGAACATATAGAATAAGACAATGAATATCATGTCTGTACTTTTTGTATGAATAGAGTAATCATATATTTAATTGGATATAAATTATAATTCATATTTATGCAATTTTATTGTATAATCTGTCATTTTCCTTCAAGTTTTATATCTTAAAATATCCTCTTACAGATTCCTCAAGTTTAATATTTTAATACATTTACTTTTAACACAATTTAACCATAAGTTAATCATGATGATCTTTTGGATATTTTAGCAACGCATTGCGTCACAATTTGACTGTTTTAAGGTAAAAGATTTTGTGGCACTTTGATCAAACACCTCACAGTCTTAACCTCTATGCTTCTTTTATAATCGTGCTGAGCTTCAATCTCAGCTTGATGATAACTCCTAAAAGAAGTATCTTTTGGAATATAATCACTCTTTTTAATAATCTATTCCAACTAAAAAAAGCTTACTAGAGGATTGGGCATTCCTGCTCTAACCTTGCCATATATTTGCTTCTGAATTTAAGGGAAATTACATTAGATTTGGTGCAAAAATGGTCTGTAAAACTAAAGATAGAATTTTCTAAAAAAATTTATAAGGTTATTTTATCAGCCAGAAAATTAAGTAGATTTCTCATATTTTCAAAAAATTTAGCCATCACCTCAAAGTATTTATTGCTTGAAATCAATCTAACTCAGAAAAAAATTACTCATGCATGGGGGCTTTAAATTTCAATGTCTAAATGGCAAACTCCTCTGCATCATACTAAAGCACCTTCAAAAGAGATTTAGAAATTACTAATTTATTGTTGGAAACGCGACTAATATGCATTCTACTGTTCATAGACTCAATATACTTTTATAAAAACTAGTTGTTTTCCTCTTGATCTTGTTAAAGACTCAATTTTTATATTGCTTTTAGCATAGTACCCACTTCTGACATAATGTTTGAGAAATGGAAAAATTTCATATCTCCAAATGATCTAAAACGGTCAATGGCATAAGTTCTGCTTTATAATATACATACAGTGGCGGAAATTGAAGGGGAGAGTCGCATAAATGTAAAATTAGACATTATTTTCTCATTTCTATTTTTTTGACGTTTTTCACATAAAATAGTGTTTGAATATATGATTCCTCCCATTAGTTATTCCTCATTGAAGATTAGTTGAGGCCGACAAGCTTAATATGTTAACAATAACATTGTAGAAATTAACAACATGGATGGTCTAACCAGGTATTCTTCTGATCGTGGCTTGATAGAAATTGTAATTGTTTTGAGTAATTCTCTTTTTTTGTTTAGTTTTTCTTAATAAGGAGAAATGTACTTCAATTTCAATTTATTATTGGCTTCCCCTTATTCCAACAATCTGTCTGCAGTTTACATCTGCTCTTTGAGAGATTTTACGCTACGTTGAAACTATTTAATCAATTTTATCTTAAAAGGCATTATGTCGTCGAATTATGATAAAAAATTATATTAAGAAATGAAATACAAAATGAATATTAACAAAATGTAAATGTAAATGCTCAGATGATAAGGAAATATAAACCATAAGGCCTTTTCTGAAACTCGAAACAAATTTAATTCATTATGATTGATTTCAATAAAAGTGCAAATTATTGAATTTTTAAATTAATCTCATTTTATTAGAATCATTTTAAGATTTTATATTTTAATAAATATTGAATAAACTTGATTGTTTTAACTTCAACAGTGAGTTTGAGTGGACCTTAAATATATTGTTTCAAAAGCAATTATTAACACAAATTTTAAATATATCAACATTTTGAAAGCTATGCTATTTATTATTGCTCAATAATAATAGGCCTTTTAAATATATTTTAAATCATCAAAATAACACAAAAAGAATTCAAATCTTAGTTTATTGTAGATCCAAATTATAGAGTTATGACAGTAGAATTATAGTAATTGTAATGTTACATGCTAAGTGCTAGCATACCGTGATGCATCATCCATAAATGAAGTCACATAATGTTAAAATCAATTCATCATAGATCCTTCTCATGAGAAGCTTACAATCAATCAGCAATTAGTTGTTTAATAAAATAAATATTTTATGGAATTTATGGAAGTTAATATTTGTAAAAATAATAATAATTAATGATGAATATAATCCCTTATCGATTAAAACAATTCAAAATTTTGAATAGATAGTTTTAATGGCTGCTTTTGAGAGCCAAAGACACAAAAAAAGATTTGATTATTAAACATGTTGACATAATTCTTTAATTTGTCAAATTTATAAAATTTAAAAACAAAAAGTTTAAAAAGCTAAAACTAAAATAGTTTATTGTTCAAAGCACTAATAATTTAATTTGATTAAATATTTAATTTAATCAAGCAAACTTTCTTTATTGAGCATCAAATTATCTTTAAATTCAATTTAAATCCCAAGATGGATCGAGCTACTTTTCGAGAACCTGTCTTGCGACAGTCATACGTCTTCAATACAGGTAGCATTTTCCTCATCAAGGTTCAGGTAATGTCAATCGTTCGTTCATTTCAACTTCAATTGTAAACGATTCCCTCGCCTATGGGGATGATCTGCGTAAGTAACTTTTTGCTAAATAAGATCGCGAATCCAGAACTTGCCAAACTATAAGAAGACTAACCTTGGAGAGAATATGCAATTTATTGTTGTCTTTCAAACCATCGAGATTTAACGCCTTTCGCAGTAGATATAAGTTCTTAGAGTGCGGACGAAGGAATACTAACGCCAGTTATTTAATTCTCAGAGTTATGAAGTGCAAATTCGTGAACTGACTGAAAAATGTTTCTCACAGGAAAAGGAAATTTATTAGTATCGGGAATAGTACTAGAAGTTGAACAAAATTTGTTAAACTCTCTACCACGAAAACTAAATGTTAAAGAACAAGCTTAATGACATTGACTTTTCTCTAAAACAAAAATACGAACAAGAAAAAGCAAAGAACAATGACCTCACTCAATAAATTGAAAAATGGAAATCACGCTTTCAAGCATCCGAGAAGAGTAAATCTAAGGAATTAGAAGATTTAAGGAACATGATGGAAAGCCAGAGAAAATCAATGATTGACCGATAAATTCGTGAAATGAGTATTCGCTTTCAGAATGAAAGATCGAGCCTGTAAAATGATATCAGAAAAGGACGAGAACTTTTGGATAACCGCAACAGAGAAATCTAGGATTATAAACAAAAATGTCAAAAATACGAAATCACTATAATGGAACTACGTAATTACTAAAATCTAATCAATGACTACGAAAACAGACTGGCATTGGTCAACCAGGAGCTCATTCGCCTCAATTAAATACTCAAAGAAAAAGATTAAGAGGCACAGGCTAACAGGCAAAGGGAGCAAAAACTTAATCAGCAAATTAAGGACCAAAGGGAGTGGGAGTACCAAAGTAAGCAACTTAAAGCAGCACTCGACAGTAAAGCTAAAGAAGCAGATTAATGGAAAACAAGAGCTTCAAGGCTCTAGGAAGAAGTTGTCCGAGCCAAGGAATTATAATTGTATAACGACTAGTTGGGCAACAAACTTAACTTAGCATCTAAGGAATTGGAACGACTCAACGGCATCATTAGGGTTAAATTGGACTAGGTTGATCAATGGAAAAAGAAAGTGGCCGATCGCTAAGCTGAACTGTCTAAATACAAGAACCTATAAAATTAATTGTACAACTACGAGTCTAAGATTAACAATCTTAAAATAGAAAACGACCGTATTAATGGTATCTTAAAATCACGGTTGGGGGAAATTGAGGACTGGAAAGGAAGATATAATACTCTCCAGGTTTCAGTTAACAATTTCGGAAACCTTGAAAAAGACAAGAAAAATCTATAAGATCGGTGCAGTGGGCATATTAAACAAAACGAAGAGTTAAAATATCTTATTAGCAAACTTGAAAATGACTTAAACAGCGCAAAACGAAGCTAAAATCAGGTGAGAGATGCAGAAAGGAATAATAACAACCTCACCAAGGAAATTGAGCGACTTAATAACCTGCTTAAGAATCAGGCGGGAGATTTGAATGACTTCAGAGTAAGATATAACAAAGTGGAGAGCACGCTATCTGACTACAAGAACATTTAGATTAAACTAAAAGACTACTAAAATAAAATAAGGCTACTCACAACTTAGCTAGAGAAGCTAAATGATCTGTTGAAGGATAGAAACAACTAACTATCTCAGCTCGAAAAATAAAAACTGGAACTGTATAGTAAAATCAACTATTACAAGAACTACGAGGGAAAAATAAAATAAAATTAGCAGACCGCAGCCAAACTTCAGGAGGCCAACACTGCCATCAAAAGATAAATGGACAATTGGCAGCAAAAATATAGGGAAGCAGATAGTAAAGCCAGAGAAATGGAAAATTTTCTCTTCAAAAATACGCAAGAAAAAGAAAAACTCGGAAGTATGATAAAAACCAAAAACAATGAATACGAATAGTTGAGAAACCAATACGCTAAACTAGAGCCAGAGTTGAGAAAGAAGAGCGAGATGGAATTAATTCTTCAGAATCAGCAGGTATAAATTATCATATTGAGAATGAAATGATGGGGCTGATGCAAGATATTGACACTTATTAACGTAAACTAAAGAGCTATGAACAGTAGTTGTAGAAGGAGAAAGGCTTCACTAATGAATTTGCTTTTAAAATCATAGTGCTAAGCTCTTAGATTGAACGTCTTAATTCTGAAGGTGCAGTCATGAGCAAAACTAAGTCAAAGGAGCTAACAGAAATGCAATAAAATTACTCTCGCTTACAATCTAATGTACAGGCAAAAAACAATGAGATCGACATGCTCATCAGCAAAATTAATAGTCTTTAAAATAAGTCTTTTTTCTGCTATTTAGAATCGGGCAACTTAGTGGAGATTACTCTAGACTTTTGACGGAGGTGCAGAAGAGCGATCAAGAAACTAAAAATCTCGCCAGCCAGATTTAAGAGTACTAGGATTATGCAAGAAAAATTCACATTCTCGGTGCAGAGATTGATCGTCTCAAAATGGAGAATAAGAATTTGGATGAAGATGTGCGAAAAATGAGATTAAAATATTCCGACAACATAAACGCTGAAAAGAAGTAGGAGGCTTTCAACATTCGTATTGTGTTGATGGCCTTGGAGTTGTAGTCGTTAAGGGGAAGGTTAAATGAGCGTGAGATTAATGTTTAGGAAATGCGGAAGAGTATATTAGAGCCAGTCCGCCGAATTTGATTATCCATCAAAATTGATGCATTATGATCAAGTAACAGAATAATTATCTTATATTTACAAGATATTCCTTTATTTTAATTTGAACCCATTCATCCTCAATATATAGACAAATTCAAAGGAGATCCTTTAATTCAAGATAAATGGAAGATCAATATAGACTTGCACCAGAAATATAGGTTAAATTATACATAGATCAGATTTAATTTATATATTTTATTACTAACAATTAATTTATGGAAATTAATTGAAGATATAAGTTGTAATGGGTAGTAAGTAGTGTATGGAACACATTCTAAAAATATTTTTACTATATCAAACAAACAAACAAACTTATCTAATATCAAAATAAAAGGAAACGAAATAAAAGATAAATGCCCAGTCGCATTATTGAATGCTAAGGCAATCCTGAAATAAATGAAAAAAAGGAAGATTGTGTTTTAAGATGTTAAATGTAAATTGATAACTGTAAGTTTTGTCTTTTTATTGCCTACTTATGAAATTTAAGTAATAATTGAGTAATTGTGAGTATAATTGAGTATAATTATTAAATGATATTGGTAAATGCTAAAATGACTTTAATTCCAAAAGCTCAAGATGATAAATTGATATCCGATGATTTAAAAGTAGTATAAATAAAAAGTATTGAACAGGATATTTTATAAATTGAATTAGTCACAAATGATCAATTTTACCTCCCTTTTTAGTCAAGTTCGTTCCCAGCAATCCAACAATACCAATATGGGCAACCTCTTGACTCAGCCCAATATCTCCATTGCTCGCCTATTAAACGAGGAATCTTTTCTAACTTAATATAAATCAAACAACTCTAAAGTAATCTCATTGTAACTAATATCTAAATTAGCATTAACTATGCCAGAGTGGAGGAATTAGTCGAATTTGTGACAATTGTAGGCCCTCCCGAAGATAAAAAACGCAGTTATAAGTACACATATATTCAAATATTACAGATATCCTATTGTGGCTTGTGATCTCTTAGCAACCGATAACAGCATTATAATTTAATATTTTTTCCCAAAAAATCCCTTAACAGTTGATTAAAAAATTATTGAGCAAGAGGAAGTTGAAGTTGAGATTGAGGATAAATAATCTCCTTAAGTCCCGAAATAAAAGTGCATAGAAACAGTGTAACCAATAATTAAAGATGAACTGAAACCAGCAAAGATATAATTATAAAGTACGGAACTGCTTCGAATAGAGAGCAATTAGACTAAGGGAGCATCTCCTAAAAAATCTGCAAACAAATTAATTAAAAAATAAATGAGAAAGGTGGAAAAAGTTGTAAAGAAACCTGTCAAACCTTTGATTGACAAGTTAATGTCCTACTTTGCGGGTGAAATTAACTATACTCTCGCAGGTTATGTTTGCAAAATTCTTACAATATTTTTTGGCAAAAAGCAATCATAGGTATATCTATCTTTTAAAAAAGTTTATGCCATATTTTCTACAATAGTCCTTCATGGATAAAGTGCTAAATCACGCATAATCACGATCAGTTGGAGACCTCATCGTTAAAGTACTGACAAGTGAAAATACTATATGCCTTTCGCAACGTTGTATGTTTTTTAAGTCTCTTCTTAAAAGATTATCAGTTTCCTCTGAAATATATGTACGAATTATTTTAAGCAGATTATAAGTAACTTATCCGCATGTTTTTGTGAAATTATTGAAAAAATAGCTGCTAATCTCAAAGGAGGCAATAAAATTACAGAGTTCAATTAATTATTCTTTTCATTGGATGTTATTACTCAAGTTATACAAAATGTCATAAGCGAAGAAGAGAACGTGTCCGTTTATAATGCTCCAATCCTATTCACTTATCTTACTAATGTCCCTTTCTTATTGCCATAAGACCAGACCATAGTCGATCAATTCAAATAACTTCTATAATAATTTATAGATAAGAGTTTAGTCAAGTTACAATTGAGCAATAGATTAAACCTTGGGATTGGAAGAATCAAAATATTGTAAATTTTGAGATTTATCCTAAAAGAAAATATTCTAGGTGCAAAATCAATTATTGCCAGAAAAGATAGTTTTTTACCAACATTATTGAATTTGGTAAAACGGTATGACATGAATAACTTTCTTCATAACTAAGTCATCAAAATTTTATAGATAGAACTTACAGAATAGGAAAATTCACCACTGAATAATGCCCTACTCAAAGATCAAATTCTTTTGAATTTTATCGTGGAGTAAAGCACATTTGATATTCAAATTAAGACAGATTCTTCAATATACCAATATCGAAAGGGCTATATTGCTCACATCATAAATTTTTGTCTCAGAATAAAAGAAGTCAGCTAAAAGAATACAAATATTAAAAAAATGGTTTAAAGTATTACTGATTAAATTTAGGTGAATAATTTAATAAAATTTACCATGATTTTGTCGAGAAGGAAGCATTTAATTGTAAAAAAGCTTTGGCTGGATTTTCCACAAAAAAAGATATTAAACATTAAATTATGTTCTAAAAAAATGTAACAATATTTATATGTAGAAAATTATTGCAGCCTATGCCACTTTTCTGAAAAAATGTCCAAGCCCTATCTTTGAGTCGAAATAAAATTAAGTAAACATTGAACATCCTGATTTGGTGGAAGAACTACAGAAACAAATTGAGGCCAATTTAGCCTTAAAATAAGTAGAGGCGAAGAAAGATGAAGATTCAATTCCACGTTGTGAGACAGTGGCAGAAGAAACTATTTCACCATTGAATATATTTTCAATACATCTTGAGTATAATCTGGATGACTTGATGATTGATTTGTGATCTCGCATGTAATGGATTTGCATTATAATAATTGATAAAGATCATAATTAAACGGAGGGTAGTGAGTGAGATCAATCCTGTAGTTAGATGATGGATTAAACAGCAGCACTAAAGCAATTGAGATAGTAGCCCGATATACAATTAAGGCAATTCGTGGTGGTGAAATACTAGACAACTTTTAACTCTTCATAGATGCATTTGTCTCCATTTTTGGCCAGCAGATATATTATGATTGAAGAAAGGTTATCTGGATCCATTTAAGGAGGCTCTTTTTCTTGTGCTATATAATATTCATGAATTTACTTCACAATCTGCTTCGATATAGCCACAATTGTTTTTAATTTTGTCACTGGACTCCCATTTTTGCAAAGCTGATTTACTAGTTTCAGACTTGCAGAATATGGCTGAACATATTATTGAATTTCGATGCTTTTGTTTATCTCAGACTATGTCATAGTACATTCCTGGAGTCTAAATTTTTTGCTAATGCCAAAAAATTAGGTCGGTCTTTTCCCAAATCTGAATAGCTGCTGCTCAAATAGATCAATTTTTAATTTGTCATTTGTTTTTATACATTCCAGCACAAATTACTTTATCTTTGTTCGCTTGAATAAAAATCCCATTATAAGATTGTAGACATTTTAATTTTTGATTAGTTGACCATAATCAGAAGTTGCCAGCAGTTTTAGCCCGTATATATCAGTGACCACTGCGACCATATATTGTACAAATACACAAACTTCGTCAACCACAGTCGCAAAATCAGTCTTATCCAATCGATGTATGTAACTGCTGAATTCACGATAGAGTGGCTTGAGGAACCCACCATAAGAATGTTCTTGGAAAATCTGGGCCCATTTCAGAAATAATTGTAGGGATTGTGAGTATTCTCCTCGCTTAATTTCCTTGCTATAAATTATGTTGATCTGAACGACAAGAGATTCATTCATTTTGAGATTGTTTTGGAATGATTACGGCAAATTTTTGTTATCGGGCAAAGATTAGCCTGCATCATCTAAGATGAGGCAGGAATTTTTTATCTACTACTCGATGTTTTCGCAAAAAGAGTAAGAGTCATGACTCAGTGAATTCTGACTATAATTTTGGATTTTATCGAGGTCTTCCAGAATGCCTTAGGTAAAGAGGTATCTTTCAGTCATCACCTCTACTGCACGAGAGAGAGGAGCCACAAAACTATAGCGATTGATATCTTTTAATTGTGCCAGCAAGGTACTCTTGAGTTATTACTAAGTCTAAACAGCAATACGTTGCGGTGATGAATTACTCGCAATTCGGGACTCATATAAGGACATATTCCCATCAATTTGATTATATAATTCAAGATATAATTGTTGATATGGAAGGTGAAATTGAGACCTATTTCAAAACCCTAATCGATAACAAAAGCGACATCGGACTGAGATATCAAGCTATATTTCAACTCAAAAATATTGATAATGAAAAAGCAGTGCTGAGCCTTATTCAAGCCTATCCTTATCTTTCTGAATCAGTGTTACTCTCACATTAAGTCCTTTATACTCTTGGCCAATTGGATTCATCTCGAGCTCCTCTCCTCAAAAATTTTCTTATTTCCGTAGTATAAAACTAAAAGGATAACAATCTTTCTCGCCATGAGGCAGCTGAGGCTTTGGCCAATTATTTTTTACCATAACTACCTTCTCTCTATGAAAAGCATCTGCATTCCCCATGCAAGGAGCTGAGGTGGACTTGCGAGATATCTTCTTAGAAAGTGGGAAAACCCTAACTCCGAAATAAATATGGTCTACTATATGCGAACACAAAATAACCAGCAGCTCCATTTGATCATCAGGAATTTTCTAAATTCCTCAAGTAACATAGCCTATAGTAGGTGTTCAAAGAACAAAGTTATCTGGGCATCCTATTACGAGAGGATATAACATTGTTTTAGAAATATCGGATTATGTATTTCATGCGAAACTAAAACACTCTTGAAGCAAAAAAGACACTCTGTTAATTAATCTCTCTAAAATTCTTTAAAACCCAAACTAGTTTACTCAAGCATTAAGTCTGTTTTATTTTGGGGCAGATTGGATGTGGAAATTGGGAATCCTTGGTTCAGGAATGTATATAAAACGAATAGGAGGAACCCATAGTGAGGCATGAAGCTCTTGCTGCAGTAGCAAGTCAATCTCAAGATCCTACCTATCTAGATAAGTTTATCAACAGTCCAAATATACTAATCAGATAAAGTGCCTTGGTAGCTCAATTCTAAATTCATTACTGGCATGATTGAAAAATTATCTTTAAAAATGAAAAATCACTTTTTTTCTTATTTTTTTATGACCTCTTCCTTGAGGTCATTATATCCATAATTTTGAAGCATATCATTAGCAATTTTCTTGACCTTAACCTTGTAGGATGCAACCCAGGGCATTTTTCTTTAATTCATTAAATCATTTGAAGATTTTAAAGCCCAACATTTGGATAGAGTATGACTGAGTTTAATTATTTTCTCCTAATTTTCTGCCTATAATTGAGTATCCATATGTGAGAGGAACCGTTTAAATACAGTCAAAAAAAGTGGATTAGAAAACTATCTCCTCAGGAAATTTGTATTCATGGATTTATAAGTGCTGATATTCCTATATTAATGAAAACTTACTTTTAATGAAAGGTTTCCAATCGATCGTATTATGGCTTATTATACAACTACTTGTTAATTTTAAGACTGTGATAAGTTCTTCTAATTATATACTTTATCATTTCCTATTTCGTCTTTTTAAATTTTTTATACTTCTCCTGCAGTTTATTCATCAGTGATGTGAAAAACAACTGCCTGCGCTGCCTCTACTAGTTACTTTCAATTGTTCCTTCCTCATCATATTGACTCATATTCATAATTAATCTTTGACATTTCTAGGAAACATCCTTAAAATTTTAATCTTCGTCAAGTAATTTTTCTATCAAACTCTTGAAAATAGATACAAGTTCTTTTATATAAGGTTTAGTATAAGTTAATAGTGATTCATTTTCCATCTCAACCATTTCTTTTTCAACTTTTTTTTCCTTGATAAAATTAAACTTTTCCATAGCTTCACTTGAAGAGTAATATTGTAAGCTTTTTTCTATATTCTATGACCTGATTTTATTTATTTTGATTGGTTCAGATAATATTTTGATGGCATTTTGATATTCTTCAGCATCATCTTAGATTTTGACAGAGGGGAGAGATGGATTTTTTTGGGGTGGGAAACGACCCAAATGAGAAAAATTATCATAAGGATGATAGCTACTTCGAAAATAGTTGGTATTGGGGGCAGAATGATGATATAAATAGTCGTAGGGATGATTGAATGGGTAAAATGTACTTATCTCACGGTTGTGAAATGGATTAGGTGGAAAAGGAAATATCCAACCTTTTTAATCCTATAAACTGACTTTTTAGGCGACCTTTATGGTATTGTTGTTTGCCTTCATTTTAATTTGATTATTTCAACATATAATGTAATTTTGTTGAAATTGTCATTGAATAAGCAATTTGGATTATACATCACATGATTTGCTTTAATATTCGTTTTTGACTTAAAATTATTAATATGAAGATGTTTTCTCTTCATTATTTTATCACACAAATTAAAAAGAATTTCAATTACAAGATAAAAACTCATTAGTTAGTAGTCCATTAGAACTTCCTTCTCATTTGGGTTTTAGATATATAATGATGAATGAGTTGATTAAGCCCACATCCGAGACTAAAACTTTCTCATTAAACTATACTTCAACCGATATATTGCTAATAATGTTTTGTTTATTTAAGAAGGATGTCGGATGTTATATCTAACCCATCAAGGTTGTTGTTGCCCGACATAGATGATTCCTTGCATGATAACTATATTATAATATTTTCCAAAGTGCATCTTTCCTGGTATTTGAATTTATAATGTACTATTAATATCTTAAGGCAGTACAGGTAGTCGTGTTGGTGCTTACCGCAATATACACAGAACACTTTTCAGTGCTTATATGCGCTCTTATACTCGCTCTCTATACTCAAGATAAATACTACATCGGAACGCTGATCTCTATCATCGCCACCATTTTGCCATATATGTAGACTATGTAAACGATGCTACTTGGTCCTATCGTATTAAATGGATTTATTTTGGCTGTGCTGGTGTGGAAAAACTCATCTAGCTTAAAGAGTGATAAGTTAGTCCCCATATTCCTTTTATGCTTTAGTCTTACAACAATGAATGACGATAGGATAGCAGCAGATATCCAACTAGGAATACTTTATTTGCTGCTAATTCTTTATTATCTCGAATACTTAGATCTTCTAATTCTATTGACGAAAATTATTAGATTTGCAGTAGTTGTGGAAGTGGCAATGCTAGCTTTTCTGAGTTGGATCTAGCATCGTTCATAGCCTCTTTATCATAATCCATGGAAATGGTACTATCTATCTTTTGTGCTTTCTGCAATATTCTGCACTTTCATTTCTCAATAATCAGATTCGATTGAAAGGAAGTCCTAAAATAAAAGCCTGACTTCCAATAGATCCATCATTTCAATGGACACTATTGAGATAGAAATGATAGAGATCCCCATTAGAAAAAGTAATGAAAACGAAGGCAATAGCAATTTATAAATAAAATCTAATGTACTATCTGAGGAAAAATAAAGTTAAATTAAGAAATTATAATCAAAAATAAATCATCAAGGAGAAGGACAAGAGCAATCATAATCCCTTAATCTTCTTCTAGTAATTCCTTTTTGTTTACTAAATCAAGGCTGGGCCTAGATACCAATCTATCTCTACATTCTTAGTTTGCAGTGGAGCTTTAGCCATAAATGGCTTTTTGTAATCATGCTCATATCTGTGGGTATTATAAGTTCCAGAACATAAAGCTCGCTATTATTTCAGTTCTTTCTTCGTATATTGGGAGTGTTATTAGTAACAAAAAATTTGCAAGGTGGTACTGAAGTAGGGGAGCTGGTGAAAGTGATATGGCTACGAACTTCCTTCTCTGTTGTACTGTCAATATTGTTCTGGTTTTCTTTATTGACAGTGAATATATTCCATTTACTATTTATTGCCATTATTCTAGTATTTATTACTCAGGATTCTCAGCCAAATTCAGTCAGTTATCGGCATAAGAATTGGAAATATTTGGTGCTACTGTTCAATATTTTTTTACTGCTACGATTTGTTTATCAAATAGCCACTGAAAATGGGTGGCAACCGGGAGAATGGCTGTTACATCTCCTGCAACTCACAGGAATTTTTTTCTAGTATTCAGCCTATCCAACATTTTTTAATCTAGTACCCCTCCTGATAAATGCTATAATCGGATTGCAATACCTCACTTACAAGTCTAAAATATATTCAATCCACTCTAAAACTAGGCTACTTCAGCCTTACCGCGCTCTGTTTCTGCGTTTTGCGGGCATCCTCACAATTGTATATTATAAATTGCTGCCATGGGCCAGCTACCTCACCATTATTGGAATATTACTGGCACTTGAGTTTTCTGTCAGCTCCTTCATACTGCTAGCATGGATGCTTTTGACACTCAGTTGTCATGTCTTAGGGAAAAACAACTTGGTTGGCTACAGAAGACTGTATTTCTTATGGCTTGTGTACGCCCGCTTAACTTCATTGCAAATAGTGTTACGATATGTATTTTAATTTGCGAAATTTTAATTATTGGCCTTTCTTCGTGGACTTCCTCTATTTTAAGTGCTTCTGCGATACGAGTAGTTATTGGGACTAGCAATTCGCTCACCAGACGAGGTATATTTGAAAACAGTTAACAAATTTCAGCTCATGGTCAGTATTGATCTTTTGGCAATATTTGTTGCATTTCTAATAACAGAGTACTATACACTACTCATCAATTATCAAGAACTGCCGCTGTAAGCTTAGTGGACAACAGAGCAGAGGCGTGTTCATGATCTCTATCATGAATTTGTAGATTTCAAGCTTACTGCATGGATGCGTGGCTTCCCCATTTATCGTGGCTTGAAATTAATTGGTACGAGTTTCTTCGAAATATTCTTCCCTTTGATAGGATTGCTGGCATGTCTTAATTTTTCAGTTATCATGCTGTTATATTTGTTATTAGCAAGTACTTATTATCTCTCCCTCAATCTAACTTTCTATAAAACCTATATCGAGAGTGGTTCTAGCAAATCTCTTTTGAATCTGTTGGTGAGGTGGCATACACAATTAATATCTCCTTAAATTGAACGACTGAACTAACGATTGACTCAGTCCCAGCGTTTCATTAAAAAATTCAAAGTATAGGAGCACAATCGAATTCGCCCTGCTCTCTTGCTGGTAACTATAATTTCTATTCTGCTTACCTATTTTTCTAATGTTTTGGTAAGCGCAGATGCTACTCAAATACTGAATGAAAGATGGGCACTTATGTTGCGATGGTGGTTGTTCGTGGGAGGATGTTCAATTTAGCAAGGCTTCAGTTCCCATTTCAGTAAAATTGTTTTGATAGCTATTGTGTTGGAAATGAAATGCAGCTGGTTTATCTTTAAGTTTCAGCTCGCAGAAGATTTACGCCCTGATTGGCTCGAAGAAGCTCTAGTTTAGGATATACTCACCAATGGCAATGATAGCTATGCCTAAATCGAAGAAAATCCATCCCCACTCAATGCAGTTTAAGCAGAAGACAGTTCAGAGATGGGACTAGATTAGTCTGAAGCCGAGCGGGAAGGAGAAAGATAAGTAGTTGAGATGCAAGTTAGTGTACTCCTCGGAGGTGCAAAGTTAGTCTAACGTAGCTTCGTTATGGTATTAGTATTCGCTTCTATTGTAGAAGGCTCACATCCCTTCGGAATAGTGTATTTACTGTGCGCCATTCTTCTCAACTATCTCGGTTCTGTTTCCATAAAAACTTTGTCTCGATTGCTATGCGCTTTAATTCTTTTAGAATATCTCCTTGTCTTAGCGAATTATTCTAATTCGCAGTTATTCATCGTCCCGGCAATATTCCATCCTTTTCAGGAGCAGACTCTGCTTGATTGGCTATTTGATCTTCCCCTTGAATGGGAGTGGTACTTTACTTTCGGCAAGAGTAGTCGCGAAGTGGGCATGCTTGCTATGAGTTGGCTGATAATTGTTTGCTATCAATTTTACTTCATGGTTCTCCGAAGTGCGTGGAGAAAAGTCCTTTCTTTATTATAAAGCTAACCTCAAGTCAGTAATGTTGGAAAAAGATTGCTATAACATGTGAGACAAGTCTACTAATATGGTCTGACTTATAGTCCTTTAGTAATCATGCTACTTTGCTTCGCAATCTATCTTCTGGATTACTCAGTTACTAATTTACTGCTGACTACTTTAACTGCAGGGTTTGTATTTCTTTCCTTCATGGTGAGAGACTACAAGGACAGTCGTCATTTTTGGCGTTCTTATTTTATGGTGTTACAACTAATGATTGTATGCTTTATGCTCATATATGCTCTACTCCAATTGCCCATGCTAGCACATTTTTGTACTCGTCTCCTTTGTGCCCAGGAAGAGCTTCATACACAAATTTATAAAGCTTTGCTTTTACTCATTTTGCAGTTGGGGCTGGATCTCACTAACTCCCATCACTTTGAACGTGCCTTAAGACATTTTGACCGATCCCACAACAGGGTTGATTTGCAAAGGCTGGCCATCGCACATCGAAATAACAACCGTAAGGTTGAAGAAAAATTTAAGCAGCTAAGAAGGGAAGAGGAGCTTTTGGAAACAGTGGATGAAGTTTAGAAATTTTTAAATGACCTTAAGTAGGATCCTCAACTGTAGTTCGGTCGCAAGGGACAAAATTATGAATCTAAGGAGTCATGGGTCGATGTATTCATTGAATTTCTGCCATCCCTCATTGATTAGTACCTTCTTTTGAATGAGCAAGAAGCAAGAACTTTAGTTCAAAATCAGAACAAACGATGGACAAAACTCAAAGATTTTGGATAATGGTAGTTATCCCACATCAACGATAGCTATATTGATGAATTTGCTGAGCTAGAAGGTGAACCTTTATAGTTAGAATTGCTCAACATTATCAAAACCATAGACGAGCAGAATCAACCAATTAAAATTATAGCTGCTGAATAGGAAATTAAGCATATGCATGTTGCCTAAAATAAATCTATCCTTTCTAGCGAGAGAAGATAAAAATCTGAACCTCGCTCTTTACATTTTTCGCAGATGGAAGATGTATAGTTGCATCCCAATGAGAGAAGGTCCTATTTTGTGGAAGACGAGCCTAGTGAAATAGTACATACAGTTCGAGCTAGTCTGAAAGGGGGGGATAATAAATAAAAATAGCAGTTAGTATATCTTTTATTGGTCGAGTCAGTGCTATCTAATTGGCAGTACATTACCTATTTGGTGCTGATACTAGTGCACGTATTCAATCTGGGATTACTGACGTTCCCACTTGCAGCTGTAACTTTTTGTTTTGCTCTCGTAGGATCTTATCAAGCGGGCAAGCAGGTATGGCGCTGGTTATATCTCCTTGTTCTTGTACCTCTGCTATTTAAATTTATTGTCAACCTAAACCTTGTGAATCTCTCTCCCTAAACAGTATATCTTTTAGTTGGCGACAACTTGGACTCTGCACTGCTTTAATATTTAGGAGTTGTAGGTGTGGTAGGTCAGTGCATCATCCTCAAAATGATAGGTCACTTCCATGAAACTACACAGGAGATATAATGCATGAAGATGGCGCTAGTTCGCAAGATTATTAATGATGGGAAGCCAGACTAACGTCCTCTGTTATTTGCGCTTCTCCGCCAAGCTAGAGCTATTCCGACATCAAATTCAGATTTTCTGTTTGGAGTCGCTGAGTGCAAGCCAGGCTATGACTACTCCACTCTGTTAACGTCTCTACAGTTATCAGTTTTAGTGTGGGTATTCTTATTCTACGATCGGATGGCTGTAAGTGCTGAGGTAACGTTCTACCAAATGATATAATACAATCAGTTCAGTTCAGGAATGGTGGCATTAACGTTGCTACAGCTACTATTTTTATTGAGCTAAAGATTCATAGCCATCGCTGATCTTAAAGATGCATCGAAAAGGTGGGATATAGGTCTGCTGCTAAAATATTTGCTACTTGTACTTAACCTCATAGTTGTTGAAAGTGTTATTCTGTTGTATTTTCCTTTAAGCTCTGGTCAATATGAAAGCAATCCCTATGTTATTGTATTATTAATACTGAGCTTGTTTAGTCTTCTCGTACAAGCCTTACAGGTTAAAAAAGGACTCGACCAGACTTCTCGTGGTTTTATGGACCGTTACACTTGGTATAATGGTTTTGTCTATATTGGTTATAGAGCCATCCCTTTCTTATTTTAATTTAAAGCATTTTCAGATTGGACCTTTACCAAAACGGCTTTACGCATATTTGACTGGATTCGTCTTGAGGAGATATTTGGAAGACTTTATGTTGCTAAATGTAACTCGCTGTTTATGATGGGAAAATTAATGGGTTCAAAGATATAATGGTGGAAGAAACTTTTGATGGGCTACCCGCTGTTGTTATCAATCATTCTACTACTTTTCGGGCCACTTGTACTTTTTTCTAGTCTTAACCCACTAGCCGCGCCTAATGACGTAACAGCAGGTTATCTTGAGGTGACTCTTCGTGTAAATCATACTAATGAGTATCCACTATATACAAACTCGCATATAACCGATATTCATCGATTACAGCCTGATGCAAGTGAACTGACTCTTCTCAAAACATATGACATTGATATATAAGCTGTTCAGATACTATATCTCTAAGAGTTTTCAGATCAATATTGGGAAATATCAGAGGGGAGTTACTATAAGTTACTGGCTTAGGCCGAAACTTCCCTCTATTAACTGCTAGTTAGAGCGAAATTTGATCGAAATTAAACTGGCATGACTTCTTTGTACGTCCTGAGTAATTATTAAGTACCAACCTAGCGGGTAGCTGAATTGAAGGGCGCACTTTTAGGGAAAAATAATTTCTGTGTCAACAATCTCATGAACACTTTCTTGCGTTTGGATAACAACAATGGGTTACATGAATTGGGAGAGTAATCGACTGAAGGATGCCTACGTGCGACTGCTGGAGTTCGTGCCACAAAGCAGTATTGGGTATTAGAGGGCGGACTGCGACTGCGAGTGGCTTCTGACAAATATACTAAGGCTATATTTGGATATAGCGTTATGAGTTTTTATATTTCGATTATCTTGGTCATAGCCAATTCCTTTCGTTTTCTATTTCAGGGTTCAGTGCATACTATTCTCACAAGTGATATACCATACCCAGATCCGATTCTTGCTCTTTGCAATGATATCTTTCGAGCTCGACGAATGCATGACTTAACGAGAGAATAATATTTATTTTGGATGATAATTGATTTGCTTCGTAGTCCAGATAGTGTAAAATCACTTACGGGAAAATACTTGCAAGCTCGGCTGGATACTTTAACTTCTTATGAGCAAATATAAAAAGAAAAGAAGGAATGATGTATAGCCATTACTTATTTATTTTGGCCTTACTAAATAGATAATTCAAATTTGGCGAATCCATTGATAGTAAATAAATAGAATTGAGTATATTAATAGAGAGTGGTAAAAGGAATTGTTAAATTTACAATATTATTAATTTCATACCTATTATGTACTTAACAGGATTTATCAGAATTTTAAGAACTCAAGCAACCAAAGGATAATGATACTTAAAATATGTTAGAGCCTTAAGTTAAGTGCAATGCCAAAGTATAATAAAGGACTCAAATACATGCAAAACAAATATCATAATTGCATCGCCAAATTCCAGCAGATTCAACCTTTTTTAAATTTTTGCCGCAACAAACGCAAGGAGCGTTTTTTGCCCAATACGAAATATGAAATTAACCATATCCAAGAGGCGACCACACTTTTTTATTATATGCCTCACATTCTTTATTTTTGCACTTACCTTCTAAATTTAGACCAGGACTTACGGTTCGCCAATCTGGAATATCATTTGATTTGGAGAATTTTTTAATATGATAATCGGATACACTAGAGAAAGAAGCAAAATAAAATGATTTTGTCATGTCCTTAGGCATTTTGTTCTTGCTTTTGTATTATGAAAATAATATACTAATTTCATGTTTTTAACATAGTAGTATTGATAGCATAAAATAGCATAATAAAATAGCATATATTCCTATTTAATATAGCATCATATGCTCAAAGATGAGGTCTCATTTGCGTCTTTGCCTGCTTAATGGCGGAAATTATCTCATCTCTCTCTGCTTTACAATTTAGAGGATTATATTTTTTAGCCCAACCAATCAAATTTTCATAGGCTTTACCATCAGAAGTACCAATTGCAGACATTAAAATATTGTCATCATAGTCAAAAGCCTCCATTAAAGTCAATGCATCTGGTCTCAATTCAGCAAAAAGGATTTCTCTTTGTTGATAAATAAGCTGAATGTCTTCGTGAGATAAAGTTTAAGTCTCAAAGAATTTGGCCGATCTTTCAACTATTTTTTCGAGACCATAAAGAGTGAGAACTTTTCTCATCACCGTTCTAAGTGAAGGAATGGTGATAGTCGCCCAAGAATCAAGAAAATATGAGTAAAGAACAACATAAGAATGTGCCATTGCTGCATCCACTAATATTAGCTCAGAATAAGTATCCCAAGCTTATTTTTTACTAAGGCCCTGATATAGTCCCTCAGCTATTTTTTTGGCAGCAGCTTGAATTTTTGCGCAACTGTGGAGAATCAAAATTTTTTGAATGTTATAAGGACATTGGAGAGAGCTGAGTTCGATAACAGAAGCGGAAGTATTTCCTTTTGCTAGATGTTTCAAATATTTGATACTATCAGCCAATTATTTTCCTTTTTGTAAACGGCTCAAAGATTTGATTAAAAATCGAGCTACTTGCAGCATCAGAACTGTATATTAGCCTAGATAATATCAATTTTACCCTCAAGAGTGTAGACGGGGCTATACTCCTGCATGAGTCCAATTATACCATTATACATATGAAACCCATGTCCCCCAGCAGCTCTTCTAATGATCTACATTCCCTTTAAGGTATCGTGACTGAGGATAGCCTTGGCAGCGCTCGTCAAAATATGAGCTTCATTCAATCTATCAAAATTTCCCTGCTGACACTAAGCAAAAGTTTAGCGTCCCAATTGTTGAATTTTTTTGAAACAAAATAATGAAGCGTAAGTTTATGCAATCCTTGGAATAACTTTTTCCTGCTGGGTTTGATAATCTAAAATCGGAATTTCTTTTCCTTCATGATTTTTAAATTGACTCCTAATCAAAGAATATCTCACAGATATAGTTGTTGCTTTAGACATATTGTAAAAGCTGATTTCGGTTAATCCTGACCGAGTGAGTAGCATTGTTGCATAAGAAATCTTTTAATCTCCTTTAGTTGAATACTGGCCTTCCTTGGATACAATGTGATATTTCATCAACATGTTTCTCCTCGGAATGCGGTAATTGTTAAAGATAGCATAGCCATTATCCTTGTTTTGAAATCCCAGTTTCGGACCAATATCGCCAGCTTCTAAGCCATCAAAAGTCTTCAAAGTATTGGGATCTCGAATGGGCACTAAAAAAGCATGAATTCCATATTTTTTATTGTTAATAATTAGCTGAGCAAAAACTGTAGCATAATTACAATAAAGTCCTAAATCTCCAATCCACCATTTTGCAGCTTCTGCTTCAGGTGTATTGATGATAAAAGTTTCGTTGTTGGAATCGTAAGTGGCGGTGGTCATCAAGTTTTGAACATCTGAACCATGAGCGAGTTCAGTTTGAGCATAACAACCAATTATTTCACCTTTGAGGGCAGGTTGAAGAAACATTTTGACTTGTTCTTCATCGCAAAGGTTCGAGAGGGTGCTCAAAAACATTAATCCATGTAATGAAAAAGGCGTAGCATACAGGAAAGCCTTGGTCTTGAACAGTTCTGATGATCCATCTAAAGGAAAACGATCATGAAATTAATGTAGTCTCATTATTTTTTTGGCGTAAACATTCATCATGTGGAATCTTGATTGATGAAGAAATGAAGGATCATACTTGAGTATGGGGTCGCTTGATACAAAATGCAATTGTTTTAGGAAGTCCTAATGATTAGCTTTGCCGTCATATATGAGGTATGAGAGATCAAGTTTGTTGAAAGAAGCTTTTTTTCTTTCTAAATGAAGCATAATTTGGATATGATGTCATTTGGTTATCAAAAGATATTAAATTTAAACCATATTTTAAGATACGCTTTTCATAAAAATGTATATTAATTTTGATTAGGAGAATCAGATTATATCATGGATCTGATTAATCGTGGATAATCAGAAAAAAATAGTAGATAACATCATGGCAAGTCGAGAAATATTAAGATGAAAGTGATATCGTCAATTACTGTATCATCCTCAATTGTCCAGCGCTCATACGCCAATTTTAAAAGTGCATCGCAGCATTATTCTAATTTTCCTTATTTATAAAACGGAACCACAAGTTGCAAAATTTCAAAATTCTTAATGAACTCCCAAACTCCATCGGATGCGATAACAATAAATTTATCCCTATCTTCAAGCTATAAATGTACAAGTTATGGTTAGTGCGTAACCCCAATGGGTTTAGAAATATTGTCACCCATTGACCTGCTCATTGCCAGGCCTTGCAGATCTAAATCATATATATAGATACTTTGGTTGGGGAGCCAAACCCTTTGAGGGCCTAATAATTTGCCATGCTCATCCCTGTAACTGTGAATCTTTCCACCTTTTTTTAAAATTCTTTTCTTTTCCTTTTCCAGACTAGGTTTATGATCTTCGGAGAGATGAATAATTTCCCAATTTTTCTTATCAACTTACTAAGATAAAATATACTTTGACGAGCCAGAATTGCTCTGGAATCTCCAACATTTGCGCAAGTAAGTTTCCTATTTTTTTAAATAAGCAAACTAATGAAAGTCGAACCACTTGTAAAGGCATTGATTTCTTGTGTCTAAAAAAGTTCATGCTGAATTTTATTATATGAATCACTGAACATATAGTCAATAGTTTTTGATTTGCCTTTTTACAAATAATATTTTTCCATTCTGTTGATAATAAGCTGAGAAACACAGTGGCCTTGAAGTCCATGACCATCTGCAACCGCAAAGAAATGGCTACCATCATGTGGATGCTATGTAATCAAGTAGCTATCTTGATTAGGTTTATTAGGATTGGTGGCCAATACTCCTTGCCTGGTTCTAAATGCATATTTGATTGATGCAGCCCCTTTCTGTGTATCATTTTTAAAGATAGCCTATTTGGTTAATTTTTAAAGTTTTCCCAATGACTCAGCTTTTCCTGAATGGTGTCGATTATTGAGATAATTGATCAAATATGACTTACTTTTTGATTGCAACTCTGTTTTACTTTTCTATTTATCTGTCGAATGATAATGCGATATTTTAGAATCGTTCTGAGATTATTTGTATGTCTTTAAAATATTTGATGGAGATTATTTGCTGACTTTTTGATTTCTTCTTTTACCACTAAAAGATTTAATGCGCTCACTAGAAGTATTTTTATTTTTCATGCGATCAGATATCAGAAAACTTTTGGAGAAGTTTAGACTGATCGGTTTTTATTGACTTTTAGATGTGGATCGAGGTTTAATTTATAACTTGGTTAAATTACTTTGATTAGCTAGTTATGTTGGGAGCGAACCGATTTTTCGCTTGAGGTCAGTGGGTCCACTACGTTTTTTGATGGTATCATGCTTGATAATAATGATGGGATTGGTCTTCATTTAAGGTTATATAGATAATCATCTGTTATAATTTGAAACATTCATCAATTGTAACATATTTTTATCCAGGCAGATTAAAGACGCATTGAATTTATAAAGATATGATAAAATTAGCTCGATTGGAACCTTTTTGTCTTCAATCATATATAATACCTTTCATACCATATTTTTAAATTATCATACATTTTAGTAAATAATTTGCTTCCATACCAAAGAAACCCAGTATTTTCATTATTGAAAGATTTTATTCCTCTAGATTCTGAAAATTTATAATTTCATAAATATCCACAATTAATTTGATAAAATTGTCAACAAGTATATCGTAGTCTAATAAAAAGAAATCATTTGTAAGCGTTCATTTGATATTTTAATTTTCATTATTAATATTAATTTTACTTTCCCTCTAAAAATATAGTTTAATGTTTGAAGATCTTACCTCGCTGGTTGTGGATATTGGCACCAACTACACTCGTATAGGCTATGGAGGCGACGATGCCCCAAAATTGATGCCCTACTCCTATGTTACCTCCAATCATAATAACATGCAAAATTAAGATTTACCAAAATTCTTAGTGGGAGACAAATATTTATTTTCAGATCGCAGTTAAAACGAAATATCTAGCATTTTCCATCAAAAAGGAGCAGATGGTTACGCTTTTGATTTTGATAAGTTGGAACCATTTCTGGAATATAATCTACGGCACTAGCTCGGGATAAATCTCACAGACTATTCTGTTTTGTTAAGCGAGGACGTGGCTGCTAAACCAGAATAAAACAAGATAATTCGAGAGAAATTAGCATAATTCTTCTTTGAAAGGTTGAATGTTGCCAACATATTTTTCTTAAAGGCTCCAGTTCTTTCCTGCTTTGCTACAGGTAGAAATTTATTTATTGAGGTCGATCAACTGCTTTAATTATTGATTCAGGCTAAAACTTTACGAGAACTGTTGCAGTACATTAAGGATTTTGCCTTTATCGTTCAATACGAGTAACTCCTTATGGCGGAAAAAATGTAAGCAATGACCTCGAAAATTTGATTGCTCGCAAACTTGGAGGTCCATTACAAAATAAATATGTTCTCGATGGCAAAAATCATACATCATCATTCCTCGAGTTTCACCAATCTCAATTTCTTTCAGATATAAAGGAAGCACTATCAGTGCGAAAACAAGAGGAGATAAGTTAAGCCCCTGTGAACTCAATTGAGTATTAACTTCCGGATAAGCAAATAATAAATATTGATAGAAAGGATATAAAAGAAGGATTTCTTGTTGGAGACTAAGCTGGTGCTGAATTCAGAAGCACTCCCTCTCTAGTCGCATAAACAATTAACAGTTGCGATGTGGATGTTAAAAAATAACTTTATTCAAACATCTTAATGACAGGAGGTAATGTACTCTTTGGCTCATATATTGAAGATATTGTTGCAAAAATGGCATAATCAGCTCCAGCAAACGTGAAAGTAAAGCCAGTATCAGTATGCGCTTCCAGCGAAAGAAAATATCTAACATGGATCGGAGGTAGTATAGTATCTAGTCTTTCTTCTTTCCAAAGTTATTGGGTGGGAAACCAAGAATGGAAGGAAACAGGAACTACCATTCTGTAAAAAAAATGCGTTTGATCTTGCATATAGTTAGAATTTAAAATAGTCATTGAGCATCAATGCTATAATTATAATTGATAATAATGGGAGATAAAAAAAAGCATAAAGACAAGGAAAAAGATAAAAAGAAAGATAAAAAGAAGGACAAGGAAGAAAAGAAAAAAAATAAGAAAGACAAATATAGTTCTGCATCTGATTCTGATGATTCTGATGACAGCAACTCCGATAGTTCCAAATCTGTTTCTCGCTCCAGGAAAAAAGACAAGCAAAAAAAGATAAAGAAAGATAAAAAACAGAAGAAGGATAAGGAAAGTCCTCATAGAGAAACTCCTGCTTCATCAAACGTACCTTATAATTTTGATAATGTTGTTTCAACAACATTTCCCGCTACCATCCCTGGAATAAAAGGAATGCCCATTCCAGCTATTCCTCCTCCGGCTTCCAACGTTGCTTCCACTGCGTCAGTTCCAAAACCTAAATCAAAAGAGCCAAATATATTTAAGCTATTACCAAAACTTAATTATGGACCTGTTCTCTTTGCCAAAACCATTTACTCTGGGGAATATTTGGGGTAAAATTGTCAAGACAAACTTTTCATTGAGATGACCCATAACATAGAGCAAACAATCAAAGAATAGCAGCATAAAAAAGGGATGACTAATATTACAAAGTGTATAGCTGAGCTTGATAAAGTATTTGCCTAATAAAAAGAGGAAAGGGCAAAAACTATCAATAAATCTGAAGATTAGATTCCAAAGCAAAAAAACAATCGCTATGAGTTATTGCAAAAGGTATATCACGATTAAATTGTTAAAATAACCGCCAGCCATGATAGTTCATGACTTTTATTATCTATTAATGCACATTCTCCTCTTTATTCTTTTTGAAGATTCAGCTTTCTTTTAATATATTTTGTTACAATCAAACTATATTATACCCATTGAGTTGAAAGAACATTCATCATCTGCATATTTTTTTCATCTTAATTTAAATAAGTAAGAGCGCCAGATGCTGTCGATATTGATATTAACGTAAAGATTATTTTTCCATTTTTCTATTATTATTTAAATTGTCAATTCACATATTTAGATGACATGGATCATTTATTAATCGAGAATAATTTTTTAAAAAGTAAAAAATTTTTCCTGTAATCTAGATAATTGAAAGGACTAATCATTTAGGATGTTTTGATATTAATAATTTTTGTTGAAATGGGAAAAATCTAGACAGGTGAAGTTGCTAACAAATTTAAAAAGGATTGGAATGAGAAGGTTTAATTTCATAGAAAGCCCTTATACAGGAGCAAGAGTGAGGATCACTTCGAAAAATAAAAAAATAGGCAAGACAATGAAACAAGATTCTAAAAAAAATAAAAGACAGAATAAAATGCAAGTCATAGATAAAACAGCAATTCTAAAGCACAAAATAGAGCTCCGCTTGCGCAGATGAAAGCATAAAATAATTCAGATAATGGGCATTCTAACCAAAGTGAAGTATTGTTTAAAGAATCCATCGACCCTGAAGGACAAAGCCATAAAAAGTTCAAAGATTCTCACCTTAGCATCTGTTCTAAAGGACAGAGCCATAAAAAGTTCAAAGATTCTCACCTTAGCATCTGTTCTAAAGGACAGAGCCATAAAAAGTTCAAAGATTCTCACCTTAGCATCTGTTCTAAAGGACAGAGCCATAAAAAGTTCAAAGATTCTCACCTTAGCATCTGTTCTAAAGGACAAAGCTATAAAAAGTTCAAAGATTCTCACCTTAGCATCTGTTCTAAAGGACAAAGCCATAAAAAGTTCGAAGATTCTCACCTTAGCATCCGTTCTAAAGGACAAAGCCATTCATCGTTTGGCTCAGTTATGCAAAACATTTAAGACATTATTCTATGTTTTTAAATTGGTAAATAATTGTATTATTTTATCGCTTAAAATTTAGAGGAGGATTAAAAACTTTAAATTCAAAAAAAAAGAATTTTAATAATAAAGAAAGAAATATATCAAAATAGAACATATTTTAGAAAATATCTTTAGGACATTAACAAGAAGTATTCCTTCATCATTCCCTCATATGATGTCAACAAATCTCTATTTATTTATTTAATTAGTTTTAAAATATCTTCGGATGACGAACTTATAACTTTATTTGCCTAATAAGAAAAAAATTGCAGCAGCATAAAAAAAATATTTCGGATGCATAATTAAGTCTATAAACAATCAATTTCGACTGAAGATAAAAAAACAGTTGAAAAGATCCAAGCCTGCTTAGAAAAAAGAAATATCTAAAATTTTAACTACAATACGCGCTTTTATCCTTCATAAGCTCCAAAATAAACTCCTCTGAAGTCTAAAGTAGATATAAACACGGTTCGTTTAACTTTATTAAATAAAAAATTATATGAAATCGAATTTGGTAATTCTTTTGAAATTATTATTAACTGTTTAAGCTTAATTTACTCAAGATTTTAATAGTTTATTACAAAATCGAACCAAATAAATAACGATTAAATTTATTAGGACTAGAATAAATTATGATCCCCTCCCTAAATTTACAATTATTGGATATAGCCGCCTTGCTGAAAGAATTATATTGCTTATTTCTAGTATGAAATTGAATTTAGCTGATAAAACGAATAACCTTTTTTAGGACGATTAAATTGGAGGATTGATAATTTTTGGAAATGTGATTCAACTGATAATGAAAAAGGAGTTGTTAAAAATGGAGAACAAATTAGCTATAGCTCTTCTGAAAGAGGGAGAGAAACCTTGATAGTTCAGAATAAATTTATTAAAAAACATTTAGTTTTATCTAATTCCATTTTATTTTACATTGAATTTTATTGAAAATCAATTATTCTAATATTTAAATTTATGATAATACAAGTATAAATTTTGTTGAGTATTTTACTCCTACAAGTACAATAAATAAGATAATTATCTTGAAGCAACTCTGTTTTTGAAGAATAAATATCATTAAATATTGGAAATAAGATAGTTTTTAATATTTTATAATAGAATAAAGAGAATGGTTTGATCTATCTTGGTTTAATTAAGAAAATATTTTTTAATTAAAATTCTATTTATTTGTAAAACTGATAAAAAATCGTTAAAAAGAAGATGAA
>Ga0302188_10000383_pt1 | contig 37744 bp, 18 predicted proteins | sample II_Bog_E2_1_FD_198783 | JGI IMG/M metagenome (GOLD analysis project Ga0302188, IMG submission 198783) | Peat permafrost microbial communities from Stordalen Mire near Abisko, Sweden - II_Bog_E2_1 | ecosystem: Environmental > Terrestrial > Soil > Wetlands > Peat | place: Sweden: Abisko... | reverse complement strand
ACCCCAACCCCAACCCCAACCCCAACCCCTTTATCATTTTCAAGCAAAGGCTTTATCAATTAATCAAGTTTGATCATTTATTCAAATCAGATATAGTGATCATTGTATTATCATCAACCTCTTAAATTCTTATAAATGAAAAATTCTTTTAAACCTGTATTTTCCTTTTCTCATTCGGAAAGCTCAACAACCCACAAGGATCTTACTTTTTTTAGTTATCAGGAAGAGTGCAGTCTACTTCAGTCAAGTATGAGAAAAGTTAACTCAAGTAATATCAAAAAGGATGATTAGCTTTCAAATTCGAGTCAGCATTAATTCAGTCCAGACGAACGCTAACATCTTAAAAATGCATTTCGATACATCTGCAGACTAACCTTTAAAGAATCCCTTAAATATATTAGTCAATTCTCATTCTATTTGAATCATTCTGAAAGCAAGCAAAAACAATTTAAAGGTCTAAATTTGAGGTAGAAGCTATCAAAACTACTTTCAGACGCTGAAATAATTTCCGGAGAGAGATACTTTAAGGAGTACCTATAAAATCTTGAGACAGAAGATCAAAAATTTGTAGTTGTATATATGATTTGGTTTTTATAAAAAAAATATCTGCGATATATAAAGAAGAGTGAGAGTTAAAAAGGAAAGAGGAAAAATATGAAGAAAGAGCTTTATTTGAGATTTAAAAATGATGTGATGCTGCCATATCTCATTAATTGCCAGGACGTTTTAATGAAATCGCTAGAATGAAATGATTTAATTTGCATTTGATTCATATGTTTTTAAATTATTACCTTTTTAATTGGATATAAGATCAAATGCTACTTGATAATGATAATAATTAAATAATCAAAGATAGTTTCTCTGCAACTTTGGCAATAAAATATGCGAGTGAGATCGGTTTTTGTTTGAATTGATTATGATAAAAGGAAAACAATTTATTGGATTAGAATAATAAACTAGTGAATTTTAAATTATCAGCATATCAGAAGGTATTACATCTAAAAATATGCCCAAATTTAATCAAGATTTAATAAAACATCCTCTATCCTCTATCCTATATTTGTTTAAAATGTATTCTATTAGAGATTTGGGTTCAAGATATTTTCAATGGATTTATATTCTTACTACCTGTAAGAACATTCTCATGTCAATTGAAATTGTATTTTTATTTAACTGAATTTTTCCTTTAATCTATAATACTTTTGAGAAAGATATATTGATTAAATTGCTAATGTTTGAATACGTGGTGGGAGGATTTATACTCTTCGTGTTATACGTGGCATATGCTCATTACTATGCGCCAAAAAAAGAGTTACAGCGCTATTCAAAACTTATAAAAGAGCTTGGATATTCAGTTTTATAATACCCATTTGTTTTTTGTGGAAATGGAGATTTCGAAGCTACTAAAGTAGGTGTTTCTGAACATCATGATCCCTTTTATGTGCAAAAACACTAATATCATCAGTATGATGTGGTTATTTCCAACCGTATGAACAAAATAACTCTTTCTTTTATCAATCCGGACTTAATCAGGGACTTTCTTGGGGCAGATAAAATTAACATCTATTAAAAAGCAGATATTTTTACAAAAAATAAAGAAATGCTAGGACGAGGAACTTTCTTTGTGGAAAAAGCTCAGTGGAAACAGCATAGGAAAATGCTATCAAAGATTTTTAACTTTGATTTGGTTAAAACAGCAATCCCGAAGATGAGTCAAATCTGCGACAACAAACTGGCTGCTATGGAATAATCTTCAAAAGTAAAAGATGGAGAGTATAATTGTTATCTCTTAGATATAGGATCTTAAATTTTTTTGGGTATTTTAATGCTATTTTTCTTTGGTACTTATGATATTAAGGAAAAGATAAATGATTAAACATTTGATGTTCACGTCAAGAACCTGGTCAAGGATGTTAAAAAGTTACCTTTAAATCCTTTAGTTTTACTTCTTGAGAGTGTGGCTTTTCGTTTTGGTGGAGTTACATCTGAAGTTAGAAAGATAATGAAAAGAATTAAAGAATTTCAAGCTATTGCACTCGGGATTATTAACAAAAGAATTGAAGATTTACCAAAAGATATCAAACCTTAGCCTGGCCTGTAGGAAATCTTAATTTAACAACTGTCAGCAAAATAAAGCGGGCATCTATAAAAGGAATATAGCAACAAGAGCATTGTCGAAGATTTTTGCCTTTTTACTATGGGAGGAAGTGACACAAGTGCTCATTTGCTAATGATGACTGTCTATTTAACACTTGATGACCCTGAGATTTAAAGAAAGGTGAGGTAAAGCATTAATTCAGTCATCAAAACAAACTAAGATTATACCTATGAAAATTTAAAGAAGCTAACTTATATCGATTGGGTTCAATATGAAACTACTAGGTATTACGGACCTCTCAATGCTATCTTCCCAAGATAAGTCTTGAAGGACCATTTTATTGGTAACATACCTGTCACTAAGGGAACTGAAGTAACTCAAGAAAATTGGGGTAATCACTATAATGAAAAATATTTTAAGAATCCTCATTAATTTAGACCTGAAAGGTGGGAATCTGAATGCGATAACTTGAAGCCTTATGTTTTAACTGGGTTCAGCGGCGGTCCTCGAGGATGTCTAGGCAAGCAACTGGCGTTACTTGAAGCAAAAATTGCATTGATTAAGCTGTTTAAGCGATATGAAAAGATCGTGATTCCATAAGTTCCAAAAGATAAGAGAGTGATGATATTTGGTCCTAAGTATCAGCCAGTACCTTTTAACACGACTTTTATCCGCAAAGCAAATTAAAACGTCAATGCATGAAATGATTCGCCATAAAACAGATTATCTAATTATTAACATATATGCCGAATAACTGATTTATATCCTTGAAACAGCTTAACTATTAAATTTATTAAATCAATTATTTAACCATCAGTTAAAGAAATTAGGATTATGATGGATTACTTTCATAAAAGATTGTAAGCTATTTATGCTTTTAAAAAATTAAACAATATAATTATTTTTCTGATTTACGGCTAATGAAACCACTATTGATTATCTTTTGCCTATTATTGGTCTCTTATGCCCAATTATAAGCAGCCCAAATTACAACAGAAGATGTTGATATTCAAAATTAGGGAATAAACTCTATTAATGTCAATATCGCCACGCTTGAGATCGATTCAGAAGATGTAAATTATGTTTTACTTAGAGCTAAACCTCATCAGAACTTGGAGTTTCTTCAGAGGGGTCTTCAGAAGAATCTTTGGAGTCTTCAGATTCTCACGCTCCTAAATATGAAAAAAGAAAAGAGGAAAGAAGAAAACATAAAAAGGATTGGTCTGGTGTTTAAGGAGATTTTAAAAAGAAACATGAGAAAAAGCATCAACAAAAGATTGCAGACAAGGAAGATTTTAAGCATAAAGATAAAAAAGTAAAATAAATAAAAAAGAAGGTGAAGAGTGATATGACAGAAGAAGAACAAGCTCAATTTGAACAAAAAAAACAATAATGGGAACAAAAAAAAGAGGAATGGATGAAAAGAACAGAGTAAATGAGAAATTAGCTTTAAGCTTAAAATCCAGAAGTTGCTAGTAGTGAACCAAAAGAAGTCCCTTTTAAAGAATACAATCATAAAAAGGCAAAAAAAGCATATAAAAAGCATTTACAGAAATAAGAAGTTTCATCTTAATCTTCCTTATCAATAGAAGGAGAATCGAATTCTGTTTCCAGCTCACAATCAATGGAAGTAGGAGCTTAGTCACTAATAGAAGAAGAACAGGCAGTGAAAAGAGAAGAATGGTCAAGAAAAAGGAGTGAACAAAGTTCATAAAATAACGGAAATAATGAATAGGCACCTATGCTAAGAAAGAAACATGGCCATTACAAAAGACATGAGAAAAGATAGCCTCTGAGCAGTTCAAATGATTAGGAAGAAATAGTCCCAGAGCAATCACCATAATCATTGCCATAGCCATAAATACCATCACCACAGCCAGAACAACCACAACTGACACAAGAACAACAACCACTACCACAGCCCGAAATGATGATTTCTGCTGACATCAGTCGAGGATCCTTTAAACTGCAAACTCAACCCTGATCTAGTCATAAATTCCATAAATTTTATCTTAGTTTTATCAAATAATTTTATGTCACAAAAATCTTCGTTTAAAGCAAGATAGGAATTTATTTAAAAATAATATCCAGCAAAATGTCATAGGCATAATAAAAAATAACTAAATGACCTGAATTAGTCTCTCAAAATATAAACATAAAGAATCAAAACTCTTGGATTAGTAACCGATATCAAAAAATTAAAGATAAAAGCAAAACAGAAATGCCATATATTTGTAAAAGGTATTTATTCATTATTTAATATTTTAATTTATATTTTTTATATGCAGATTTTCGTGAAGACTCTCACGGGTAAGACTATTACCCTTGATGTTGAACCTTCTGATTCTATTGAAACTGTCAAGGGAAAAATCCAGGACAAAGAAGGCATCCCTCCTGATCAGCAGCGTCTTATCTTTGCAGGCAAACAACTCGAGGGTACTTTAGTTTTAATCAAGATGGTCGAAGTTTATCTGACTATAACATTCAAAAAGAATCTACATTGCATTTAGTATTGCGTCTGAGAGGAGGAGTTATGGATCCCACTATTGCAGCAATTGCTAAAAAGTTTAACTGCGACAAGAAGATATGTCGAAAGTGTTATGCGACTCTACCTCTAAAGGCTACTAACTGTCGTAAGCGTAAATGCGGTCACAGCAATCAATTACGTCTTAAAAAGAAACCCAAGGATTGATACTGCATATCTAAATAATCTCACATATTAGAATAAATACAGTAATCTTGCTGATGAATCAATTGATATTTCTATGATTACCTTTTTTTTTGTTTTTTTCTATTTAATCAGAGACTATTTGTTTATTGCCGATTTAAGTAATTATCGAGTAATATATCACATAAAGGATAACGATAGACACAAAACTTAAAGTAATGAGATCAAATTGGCAAAGGCAAGGTTGATTTTGTTTATCAAATACTTTTCTTCCTCAATTTAGAGTTTTTTATTCAAATAAATTAATCTTAGCCCAGTGTAATATTTTAAGAATATTATTTTACAATAATTAATTTCCTTCGTTGCTTTCAATTCTTTATTCATTTCTTTAAAAATCATATTGTATCAATCAAACATTTTTCTTTAAAATTCATTTTAAAAATTCATTAATGATGCTTCTGAGATCAATCACCAACTTAAATTACCTCTTTTTACAATTTTAACTTCAATTGACATAAGTCCAATACAATCATAATTATATCAATTCTGTATTTGAGGATAAAGTGATGATTTTTTTACACTATTTGCTGAATGATTCTGTAGACGTAAACACCACTCTTAAAACGATGAAATAAGTTTTTCTTAGTTACATTTTTAAAAATATAGCAAAAGTGAGTCAATTACCTCTATAATATTAATATATTCTCTTAAACTTTTATCAATGCAATGTGAAATATTTGAGCTAAAATTCAGCTAAAATGCTGATGCAATTTTTTAGTTGTTTAAGGTTGTATTTTCACTTTAAAATAAAATAGTATTGCGTCAATAGAGTAATAAATATCAGGTCAATAAAGAAGGCTCATTAATTTTGAGGTTTTAGGCTCTCTTTGGCGGCAAGAGGCTTCAAGACCCATCAAAATTGCAGAATCTCTCCAATTGCACTAAGCATGGCCGAATTGGCATCGTATTCCATAGGAACAGCATCCATTCTTCCAGAATCCATTGCATTTTCTTGCTTTGGAGATATTCCCAGGTGCTGATCTGATCAAATCATGCTTCCCATGAGCAAATCTGCACTTATGATTATAAGGGCAGGATCCTAGTTCTGAAAAAGTTCTGCAGAGCTATGTTTTATGCTTGGCTGGGTTAGTCTTTGGATAAAAACACTCCTCATCTCTATCAGAGGAGCTGTCTTCCTAAGTATTTTGCTTGGATCGACTTTCGTATTTACAAAAACTGGATGTACTCATAGAACTATTTTTAAATTCATAATATGTATGTAGAATTCACGATTTAAAAAATATTTGGAATTTTATAGAACCTCAATGATATAACAATTAATATCATATATTTAAGGTAATATCTTGCCTATTTAAGCTATAATTTCCTAAATTTGAGAGAATTCTGTCGTTAACTCTATTTATTTTTATTATTTTCATTTATCTTAGAATAAAAAATAAAAAACTTAGATTTATACTCTTGAAATATGTTAAATATTACCAAAAACATGGAGTTTGCAACTATATTTAAATTATAATTAATTCAGACTTTCTGCCTAACCAATACAAATGAATTCCAAAGTTAAAGAATAAGTTTATGACGCCTTAGTGAAGGGCCAAAAATGCAAATATTAAGGATATCCGGAGTGGTATATGGAATAACTGCTCAAAAACTAGCCAATAAACATCTCAAAATTTTAAGGAAATTACGATAACGCAGTTAATTTCTATTTCAAAGAAGTTAACAAATTATATTTTGCCAATACAGTGCTAAGTACGCAGCTACGGGCTGCTCTTGATTAAAAGAAATAGTTAGCAGATCTAATATCTTCTCTTTAAGATAGTGAAAAAGAGTCTGCAGAGGAAAAGAAAAAAAGAGTGCGGCGCTGTGCCAGTCAAATTTAGCGTAAATATGTCTGTCAGGTGACAAATTGTGACAAATCGTATGGAACTGAGGGATCAATGGCCCAGCACATGCGACTTAAGCATCCTTAAATTGACTATAACCCCCTTCAATGGAGTCAATAAAATTTTTAGGATGTGAAGTAAAAGAAGGTAAAAATTGAAAAGACAAATAAAAAGGAATAGGAATTAAGATAAATGAAAAAATAGTGATATTTATTGCTAAGTCTGATAATTTTGCTAAAACATGGCTGAATTAGCTAATATTTATTTGATTTTTAACTTTTGTGAAGGATTATTGAGAAGGATCAAGATCACACTTTTTTACTTTTAGAAGTATTGATTTCCATTGGCACTTCATCTAGAGTTTCTTATATCTTCTTATATTTATTCAGTCGACTAGAAGAAGAACATTAGTCGCATTCTGAGCCTAGCAGATAAAGAATCACTCCTATAACTCCTAATGAGTGCCAGAAAGCTGTATTTTCAAAATTAAGAGCAGATATTTTCAAAAAGCTGTTGCTATGTTAGATGCCAAGTAAAGTTAATAGTCCTAATAAAGTAGGTATTTTGAATATCCAACATTTAAACAGTAAGAAAAGAGGCGAAACAACCAAAAGAACGACAATCACAGTTCTCAAATATCCTTTGAGATAGCTTTGAATGTCTTGTGGGATGCAGTTGCAATTTTTTAAAAGATTAGAGAGTTATTGGTCGAAATTAGCTATAGTCTTTTTGTCTTAGTATATCAAATAGGCTTGGAATACTAAGGAGGAGATAATAAGTAATTTTCCTAATAAAACCAAGAGTCTCATTCTGAATATAAATATTTTTATAATTAAATCAAAGAGATAAGTATTAAATCATAAAATTGAATATTTTGATGAAAATAATTTGGAATTGTCAAATTGGAAATTTTAATTTGATAAATTAAAGAAGGAGTAAGATAACTCTATCATCGTACGCTATATAACTCTAAGTTATCAGTTGGGACGGGTCAGCTAAAAAAGGATTGAAGCTAAGGCAGCGGATACATTGAGTGAATCAACTACGCTATAAGGATACTTATTTGAGCCTATTCTAGTTATAGCAACAGTATAGTCTGAGCCAGCCACCAAATGAGGGGAAACGCCCTGCCCTTCAGATCCAAAGATTAATAATATCTTGCTAATACCATCTTTTTGTAAAACACCTCTCAGATGATGAGCAGATACATGAGGGCGTTTTTCATCAACACTTGTTGCCACCACAGTACCTCCATTCTGCTTCCAGTTCGTTAAAAATTAATTGCTGTTATCAACCATTAATGTATTGATTAGATCCAAAGCGCCTGCTGAAGTTTTACTGACAGTTTAGTTCAGGGGACAGTGATGTTTTTTGCCTGTGAAAATAGTTTTAACCCCAAAAAAAAGACATGACCTCAGTATAGCTCCAAAATTTTGAGGATCGGTAATTTTATCGCAGTAGACGTATATGCCATCAGCAAAAGGTGCCTATGTTTGCCAAGAGACTGGTTTTAGCTGTGAACACTTTAGAATGATATTCTGATGCGGTTGCTGTCTGACCATGCGGGACATTTTGTCTTTATGGGTGAATATGATAGGCAGATTAATAGTTTTAGCCAGTTTCATCAACTGTGTTGCCTTGCTCGAGAGTTATATATGTTCTGAATCTGAGAGGTAGAGCGTTATAAGCTGCCTGCGATGCGAGTGCATGACTGCTTCGACGGAGTTAGTTCCATAAATAAAATCATGTGTTTAATCCTCTTTGCTGAAAGCATATCGAGTCTTATTTATTATCGAAAGGTTTCGTTTCAGAGAGGAGGCTAATCTTGCAATTATCATTAATGAATCGTTCACGATCAATTAATATACAGCTAATATGCTTATGATTTAGCAAAAATAATAATCTGAATTAATTTTGTTCGATTCAAGAATAATCAAATATAATTTATAAGATTATTTACTTAGTGATAAATGGAAATCATAATCTTAAATAATCAAGTTAGAGTTGTTTCTATATTCTATAAATAATGAGTTTAGTGTTCATTATAATTTTATTGAATTAGAATAATAAAAAGTAACATGGATTCTGATCAGTCAGGAAGCAAGAATACGGGCTCAGTTAAACTCAAAGTATATTCACAAAATTTAAAGATTAAGAGTGAATAAAAGAGTGATGGCAACGAACTTCAATATTCATCTCGAAAAAAACAGACAAAAGGAATTGAGCTGGTTTCGAAAAATATGAAAGAGTCTCCCAAGGATAAAGAGAATACAATCCAGTTCGTACAATTGGAAAAGGACATTGAAGATGAGCTAAACAATATTATCCAATTGAGATTTGATATTGTAAAATCAAAGATATCTTCAAAGACCATCAATGAAATGTTAGCATATTTTAGTAAATAATGGAAAAAAGTAAAGTTAGTAACTCAACATTCGAGTAGTTAGAACCCTTAAAAGGTAAAATATCTTTTAAATCAATATCAAATAAATTAGAAATACACTCGTACTCAACCGGTTAATGGTGGCAAAACTTAAATGAAAAGATAAACTTATAATTTGCCAATTTATGAAGAGTAAAATTCAAGGTAGAGACTGGCTCTATAATCAAAAATTGCGTAATTAAAATTGCAAAATTAAAAATTAAGTGAAGATGCTCGAAAGACAAGACAAATGAGAATATAATTGGAAAAGGATTTTCGAAAAATAAAAACAGATGTTGTTGCAAATGTGAAAAATTTGCAGATTAAGTAAACTACATTGGAGGAGCAAATTTTCGTTTTGATTAATTAAAAACAAAAATTAAGTGATGAAATTTAAAGAAAAGAAAGGAAAATGAATACGATTCCCTTATCGGAACCATAAAAATAAAATTATAAAGTCATCATTTAAAAACTATAAAGAGAATTAGAGCTTGAAAGAAATGCAAGAAAACATGCATAAACAATATATAACTAACTAAATGCAAAAAGTGAAGATTTATCTGATCAATATAATTCTAAAATTATCAATTCTGGACTGAAGTCATTGTAAAAAAATGAAGTGGTTATATCAAACTAAGAACTATTAAAATTACAAATTTGGAAGAATGCATATGAAAAATTGCAATCACAAAATTAATTACTGGCCAATACAAAAGAATAATTAAGACAAAGATTATTAGAGTATTAAATAATGGAGAAAGATCTAAAAAAGTAGATAGAGTAAATTAAGAATAATAACAAGTAAAATTCAATTGAAAGCACCAACAATAGAATTCAAGAGCTTATTCAATAAATGAATGCTTTAAAACAAAAAAAGGAGTAGTAGTTTAATTGTCAACAGCTAAATATTATGTAACTATAAGACAAAAATAATCTCTTTAAATATAAACTTTAAAATAGTATTAATTAAATGAATAAAAAATCAGAAACATATTAACAACAGATTTAAACAACAAACCATTCCATCAAAGAACTCAACTAACGAATTTTATATGATCAGCAGGTCATTACAGAAAAAGATTGTAAATACAAAGAATTATAATGCGAATTATAAAATATAAAGCTCCAATATGTTAAAAAGATAAGTGAAAATGGAGAGCTAAGCAATAGATAAGTGCAGATCAACGCACAAAGGGAAGTCATTATAAATCTGACGAATGAATTAAATTATTAGAAATAACAAGCTGAAATACATAAAAAAATAGCTTAAGACTAAAAATATAAATTGCAAAGATTATTGATAGATCTTGAAGTCCTGAATGGATAGAAAGAGTAAATTGTCAAATAAAAAGAATAATTAAAGCTGGAATGTCGAAACATAAAAATAAGGATGTACTCAATATAAGAATAAAAATAGAAAATAAAATCATAAAAGTAGAAGCAAGCTGCGGAAATATGTTCAGAAAGGCGGCAATTGAAATAATAAAAATAAAATAATTAAAAAAAGATAGATGAGTTTTAATAAAAGTGTGCTTAACTCACATATTAAATATAAGAGTTAAAAAAAGGGAGATTGAATGATTTAGTGAAGGATAAGTATATGTAAATGAGTAAGTTTAGCTAATAATTAAAATAAGAGCAATAAAAAAGTAAATTGAAAGAGAATAATTACAATATCGAAAAGGAACGATTAAATTAGCAGATCAAATTTCTGTAAGATCAAATGATACTGAAACAAAATAAATTATTTCAAGAAATATAAAATTATAGCCTACTTAAAAAGCAATATAATGAACTCAATATGAAATATATCTAATGCGAACAGAAACTGAGTAGTTTAGTCAAAACTTTAGCTTAGAAAGATAATGCAATTGGCTTATTATAATAAAGACTTTAACTTGCTTCGAAGAAAGAAGCAAATTTTATGGCACAGATGTCATAAAATGAAAAATAAAAACAAAAAAAAGATAGTTTATATAGCTATGAAAGAGGTGTTTTTTAGAGCAAATTGAATCAGAAAGGATTATAAATTTCTGAACTCACAAATCAAATTTAGATTTTAAATGAGACCATTCAATAATCTAACATTTTAAATTCATAACTTTCAGAAGAAATATAAAAAAGCAAACAATACATGAATAATTAAATTATTAATAAAGAAGAGATTACTCATTTAACTATTGTAGGGCAGCAAAAGGATTAGGAAATACAAAAATTACAGGAGAAAAACAGACAAAATCAACTCATTCTTGATTAAATGGGTCTTAAATTTAATATGATCAATCAAATTGATGTTAAAGTACGCTAAATGTAAAAAGAACTGGAATCAAAAATAGCTCAAGTATTAGCTCTACAAGAACGTATTAAAAAGCTTACGAGCTAAAATTAACAGAATTTACTGCAAAAGATTAAATAGATAGAGGAAAAGAAAATAATTATTGAACAATTGAGTGCTAAATTGACTTACTTTCAAGAAATTCCGAAATAATCGGATAGAATGGTTAACTCTCTCTTTCAAAATGAAGTGCTAGCAGGTCACATTGATCACAAAAAGTATCTTAAAGACGTTATAGAGCAGCGCAGCAAGTTACAAATCATTAGAACAAAGTTAATATATTCTTTTGATCCTTTGAACTTGACGAACTTCCACAAATATATTGATTAAAAATCAGGAATTGTAGTAATTATTAAGATGATCAATGGTAATTTTTTGGCTGGCTACTGCTAGGGACAGTTTAATAAGAAAAAAGCTTCAAATCAGGATGGACTTATCATTTCGCTGACGAATCGGGAAACCTTCGTGCTTGTTGATAAAGGTCGACGACCAATCACCTACGACGACTATTATCTAATTTTTGGAAACTCTGAAATTCGTTTACGTAGTCAAGAGAAGATAATATTTTCTAATTTTGGTATTAGTAATGGATATTACGCCAGCAGAGGAAAGAACGTATCTATTTTATTAGGAGGATCGCCACAACAACGAGAATTATAAATGGAGCACTTTGAAGTGTATCAGCTAATTATGGTTGAGTGATAAGTAATAGATTTGATTGTGATGCAAAATCTTTAATTGAATATGAAAATTAAGTGACTTTTGGTAAATTAAAATTTAATGAATAATTTAATTTCTGGTAATATATTAATTTTTGGTAAATATGAGCAATTGATATATAGAATTAAAAAGTAAATTGCTCTTGAATTTCGCTTAACTTCTGTGGATATTTTAAGATATGCCAAAATAATTACATTATCTTTCTATCTTTATTGTATCTTTTATTTAAACGTACTTGAATCATCAACATTTATCTAAACAAAAAAAAGAAAATGATAAAAGATTGAACGATCAATCAATTTTTACAAATAGTCCAGTTATATTTAGAGTAATTCTTTCTTGCTGGTCAACTCCATCATTTCCAATAACGTTATTCATTTTATAATATCACAATAATGAATGAGAATTCCTGTTTAAAGATTAAACTTAAAAAGGTAGTATCATCATATATTAACCCTACTTTCACCTACAAATGTTCTATCAATATAAGTACTTATGGATCAACTTAGATACTAATAGCAAACATTTAGTTTAAGAAATATCATGCTCGGTACATTAAAAAGAAATTCTTATCAACAAAACCCTTTCTTTTGCTCTCTCCAATTAGAAAAACGAAAAAGATAGCGTCGTAAATATCTCATTAAATTAGTGCACAATTGAAATTAGAGAAAATAATTAACTATTTGGAAAACGTCCATTTACTGTTATCGACTATGCAAATTATTTCAAAACAACGTTTCCATTAGAAAATTGTAAAGACCCAAGTGCAAAACTTCATATGAGTACTAACATATGCTTCAGCACTCAAGCATAAGTGAAGGAAACAAATTTAACAACCCCAACACTCGAATTAAACGTTTCAAAATCATTAGCACTGTCTTCTGTTAAGCCTGATATTAAGATAAAAGAAGAAGATATGGATATCAAACCTATATCAAAAACTACTGTAAAAAATAGTGGTTTCAGTAGTTTTTAGTCTATCCAAAAACAGGAAAAGCTCGTAAACCAATTAGAAGTTGTAAAATAAACTAAAAATAATTAACCAAAGAAATAAATATAGCTCAACTTTAGTGTGAGAAATAAACTGATAAGAAAAGAAAGTTTATTAAAAGCACATTCATAGAAAATAGGCATATTTCAAAGTTGTAAAATAGGATTTGGGAGTGGTTAAGCCGATTCGCACTACTGTCAAGATCTTTAGAAAAACTTAACTAATCTCAGAATTATTAAGGGCTAATAGGACCATTTGTCAATGTCAAGACCTCTCGGATCAAAAAATGAAGAGAAATAACTATCTTTGTTTAATTCTTTAGTAAGGATAAAAGATAAATTCTAGAAGATTCATATTGATGAAGCTATCCTTAATTATGAATAAGAAGCAGACGAATTAGAAGAGAGTGGATAAATTTACAATAATATAGAGTAAAACGGTAACCAAATGGAAACGCTTGATGAAGGGGTGTAAAATGATTTTAGTCAAAAAAGTATAGACCTATCTTCAAATTCGGCCATCAATCATTTTAAAGATGGAAAATTTTTGCATTTCTACAGATCAGTGAATGTATTTATTCCTCCTCAAAAACATTCAAAAAAATAATTAAAATTATAAAGGACCGTTAACCTTCAATTGAGCTCAATTAAAAATTCCCGTCATTTATTTCTTGAAGAATAAGGCATTGTTCCAAAAACAAGATTTAGGCATTCAATAACTCATAATTCTTCTCATAATAAGTCATAAATTAATGATATAACAAATAAATAAAAATCGAATGTTTAACAACTCCCTCCAATTAAAGAGTCGCCATTGCAGCAAATAATATACGTAAAGATGAATTCATTTAATTATCTCACAAAAGCGGAAAAGACAATAAAGCTTAGAAATACTTTTTTAATGCAGGCACATGAAGAAATGCTGGTAGCCCAAAAGAAATTGGAATAAAAACTTGAAATTTCTAAAGATATAATTGATCAAAAATAAGATATGCTGAATCATTAATTTGAGAAGTTAAAAGAGGAAATTGATTAGATCACTTTAAAGCTTTTCGAAACAAATTAGCAGGCAAAAGCTCGATAGATACAAATTCATAATTTTCAAAATCAAATTGAGAGTTTAACTCGTGAAAATAATAAGCTTAAAGTAGAAATCCGTGCAAAGGTAGTACTTTTACGGGAATTAAGATTTGCCATGGCTGCTGATGAACAGAAATATATTTAACCAACAAGTAAAAACTATCTTTCGACTTAACAAAAAGAATTAACCCCAACGAATAAAACTATTTCCAAAGAATTAGACGGTAAATAAAAATTTCCAAGCATATTTTCACCATAAAAACGCACTAAATATGATTAGAGAATATCCTTTGAAATGAAAATCAAAACATAGAGAGAAAGGATCCTTGATTCTAATTACTCTTTTGATATCAGCCAAATGAAGCACGATGGAAATAAAAGATTCATGCATTATCGATATGAGTCTCAAAATTCATAATTCAGTTATGAGGAAAAGAAATTAAGTAACGGGGAATCTTTCATAGACAAAATTCGACCAATTTTTAATGTAAGATAGAAGAAGCAACAATGAGTTATACATTATTAAGTGATATTTCATTATATATTTAATTCCATCATATTTGTAGCAACTCCAATAGTCTTCGAAGACGACTTATTTTTGCTAAAGAAGTAATCAACTACTAATTTATTTGAATTTATGGCTAATCACGTTTGATTTCCTATTTTGCAATGGTTTGTTGATCAGCGGATTGATTCTGAAGTTTATTTATTAATTTATACTGCAATTATATTAGTGTCTTTTGCTATTATGATTATTTTCGCAGAGTTTATATACTTTTCGGATGATTGTATACAACATCTTTTTGTGGAGTTTTAAGTTCAAAATTTTATAGGGAATAAAATTTTATTATTTTTTACAGTATAATATGAAAATGTTGGTCTTGAAATTGATTTACAATAATACTCGCATATTAGTTGCAAAATATGGCATCAATAACTGATTATATTTTCAATTAGCATATATTACCTGTCCTCCTATTCACCCAGATAACATTTTAATAATTTTAGCAATAACACATAATGTCTTCACTTATTGACTAAATCTTTGGGCAATTCGTAAACAATGATGAATATTTTGAATTATTAATTGCGAGATAAGTAAACAAAAGAGAATATTGATCTTCCTCTTTTTAAATATTCCTATCTTTAGCTATATTCTTAAATCCCTCAAAATTCAGTTAGTATTTTCTTATTTTTTGGCAAACATAAATATCTCCTTAGTCTGTCATTAAAATAGTTTAATTTTTCATAAAAAAAACATTTATTACATTGATAATTGGCACACTTTTAGAAAATATTAATTCAGGCTTCTGGTAAAATGTATGCAAGAGTAGCCCTAGTTGATTTTATCGATTATTTCCCCATCCCATTATCTCTCCACTATTCAATAAAATCATTATCGAATCCTTTTTATAAAAGATAGATTTTATCAACTCTCCTTTCCTCATCAGCAATGGAACTTTTTTTATTCTGAGGCTTGGAAGATAGACAAGATAAATTTCAAAATTATTATAAAAAACAATTTCCTTGCAATTATTGGTAATCACTTGGAGGGGTTGAGACTCCTTTAAAATTAATTATCTTCTAGATTGACCTTTCGAATTGATTTATACGATAATCCAAGCTTTTTATTTTTTTGCAACTAAAAAGTGATTATTCCTTTCTGAATAGGCAAATTTGACGTTCAGATATGATTACTTTATGAGATATTTGGCTATATCTCCTGTATTATCGATGGATATAACTGCGAAAGAATAGTTATTATGTTCGTAATTGGGCTATTAATAATAATGCCTCTTGTCTTTCCTGAGATGTTTATTATATGGCATCTACTTGTCTTCTATATTCATTATTGTAACTATTAATATTCAATCATATCTGCTATTTAAAACTTGATTGCAAAATAATTTATTGAATCAATGCTCTGATTTCCTTTCAATTTTGAGTTCAATAATTAAAAATTATTTCGCTCATGAAGTAATTAGACTACTTATTAATTATTTCATTCAAAAATACAAATGCATGATCATTATCTGGCATCTCATAAAATTAAGGAATAAAATATCAATTAATAGAATTTAATCAGAAAAATTAATCTTAAAATGGGAACTTGCATGTGCAGTCGCACTATTGAAACGAGAGGATCAGTTAAAATAGTATACAGTTCTACCACAGGTACTTCCAAAAAAGCAGCATTCAAACTTCAGGAAGTTCTTTAGGACAATAAGTATCTCACTTCGATCATTAACATTGGGGATCTGAACACTAATGATCTTCTACTATAGGGTGGAATTGTTATTTTCATGCTTTCTACTTATGGGAATGGATAGTCACCAAGTGATGGAGAGCATTTCTTAAAGTGGATTGAAAATTTACATCCACAATAGCTATTTGTGAATCTGGATTATTGTATCCTAGCTTTTGGAAACATTACCTTTGAAAAACATTGCGGATTTGGACTCAGAACTGAGAAAGTAATCAAAAGTCATGGAGGAAAGGAGTTATTAGAGTTAACTAAATGTGATTCAGCGTCAACAGATAGAAATATTGATGCTCAGTTTCCAAAATGGTCAAAAACATTAATATAAACCCTCAACTAGAAATTTTAGATCAGATAAGTGTCGAAAACTCCTATTGTTTAATCCTACAGTGTTACTCTCTAAAATCGTCCAAACTTTGACTGGTAATAATCTGCTTATAATCACACCAACCTCAGTAAGTAATTTTCTACCTACTTAAACATGCACAAGTGCAAAATAATTCATATCAAAGAAATGAGAAAGTAGATCAGTGATGGTCGATCAACCCTTTGGATAAGGCTGGAGATCAATAAAAATATCCACTTGACCCCTGCTTGCAATGTAGATGTATTTCCACTTAATTAAGCTGAGGCTTAGCCAAACGATAATTTAGTCGTGATCTTTAGCTAATTAAAGGGTAAAATACCTTTTCCCCCGATGAATTTAGATGAAATTAAAAAAAGAGTGAACTATACCCAAAATGCTACATCAAAACAAATTAAAAGTGCTTTACTTTGTGCCACGACGTCGTAGGAAATAAAAAAATAATACTCAAAGATATTAGAAAAAAAATAAGATACAAAAATTCAGTGCAAAAAATTAGTTTAAGATTTGAAACCCAAAATTTAATTCTTACCTGAACTTGGTCTTAACACTGTTCGTACTTATACTCTTGCGTCTTGGGATCCAGAAGCAAGATATTTGGACTTATGTGTATCTTTAGTCAAGAACGGGCTGACTTCTAATTATTTTAAATCTCATCCTGATTAACTTAGGATTAATCCAATTAACTCAACATTCACAATTCCTGAGAATCGTCCGATCGTTATGATAGCTAACGGATCTGGCATTTCTCCTTTTAGAAGTATTGCATAATATTATTCTTCCCTTCCAAATGCAAAGAAATTGTTTTTAAGGTTATACTATGGAATTCAAAATTTAGATATTGATTTTTATTTTAGCAATTAGTGGCGATAACTTTAGAAGAAAGGTATGGTAGAATTAAGAATCGCTGAAAGTAGAAAATAGGGCAAAAAGAAAGAATACGTTCAAGATGTGCTCAATAAAGATGTGGAATGGCTGTCTCAACATTTATTTTCTCGCAATGGCGTCATCTTCATCTGCGGAGGTCTTTCGATGTCTAAATCCGTCAATGAGGTGATTATGAAATCGTTGATAGTGCAATAAAAAACTTCTGAAAAGGCTGCAGCTCTCTTATTACAGATGAAGCAGAATAAAACAATTGTCGAGTAAGTTTATGGTTGATTAATGATTTAATTTCGTATCTTCCTTCTTTTCTATAAATGATATCTATGAATGTATCAGATCAATTCCAAATTGAGTGGAGGTTGAGCTCGAGAGCTTTGATGGCAGTCATATCATATCCATGATATCTTTTCAGGCAAGGCACGATTAATTGGAAAAATTGCCTTGGTGATTGTAAACTTCTGATTTATTTGTTTATTTTTCTGATAGTTTTTGATTTGATTCCCTTTGGTAATTTCAAAAAAAGGCGAATTGTTTTCAAAAAACATTTGTTTGTCAATTTCTTTTGAAAAAGAGTCCAATTTCGACAGTAGTTACGGAGTCTTGATTAGAAATATGAATGTTTTCTTTTTGAATTTTAAGTATTCATTTATGAAGGTTAAAATGGTTGACTGTTTCTAAGACACGCCGTTTCGCGATCATCTTCATCATTATCATCATTTGATTAGTTTTTTGAGTGGTCACTCTCACTTTCATCTTATTCATCTTCATCATCGCTAAAATTAATTTTTTTAGTTATGGGCCCTATATTAAGTTCTGGCTTGCGGATTGTAAGTGGAGTCAATGTCTAAGTATTTCATAAATTACCTTTTCTAAATTGAGAAATAATATCTCATCTATTATAGTGTCTCGATTGCGATATTGCCAGTGCTCGTATATATTCGAAAAATCATCAAGAAACCTTATCAAAAAGAACATATCTTGAGAAAGGGCAATAAAGTTTATATTATGATTGGCTGAGTACCGAATTTCGTAGATTTCTCTTAAGATTTGGCTAATTTTTGTTGAATATTACTCCCTAATTTCTTTTGAATGAATTAAATCAATTTGAAGGTAATTTCTAATTTAACCATCAACAATTTCAGAGTCAATCTTACCAATCATGTGCTAAAACGCACTTTTTATAACCATCTCAAGGATAATTTTATCCTATAAAATAAAATTGAACGTATATCGATTTTTAAGAGTTAAGTAAACAATCCAAAAGATCTTTAATTGCAATTTGGAAATTTATTAGGTGAAACCTAATATCAAAGTTAGCTTTTAGAAAAGAAGGCAATAGGACTAAAACATTTGGTAACAATATTTTACCTTTCTTACTTTAGTGAGTGACTAAGTTTGAGTAGGCTTCCAGTTCAAAATCATCAACTCGATACAATCGAGGAGAGAATGCTTGTCTTTGGCAGGAACATGCCTCAAAAACATTTCTATCGGGAGACCTAAAGAAACCATGGAGCCCTATAGAATTCCAGGTATTCGTTTATTTTATGCGATGATGGCAGAAATTGAGAGGATGATAATCTATAAACTGTGATCAGTTTGTAATTGAGGAAGGGGTGATTTAAGAGCCATTAGAACGTCCTCCATAAGAGCAGGGTCAATGTTAAGGTTAGTTGTGTGAAGGACTTTGAGAACGAGATCCTTATTGATCGGTAAATTATTCATATATTATATTCTCCCGCAATTAAAATGGTTTTCAATTCACATGTATAGGTTCAATCGATTTTTGTAAGCAATCAACTAGATCATAGCGGCAAAATATTTTATCTGATTTTATTGAAATTTGATTGATTTCATTCAATGAAAAATCTCAGTCTCTTAAATCCATTGGAAAATAAGTATTATCTGATTTTGGAAATTGACTGATTTTGATTATACTAGTAGTGTTTTTTTAAGTCTTTAATCTTTGCATGAAAGTGGTAAGAATCCGAAATATTTCTTCTCCGAGCCGTTCTTTTTAGGACTTTAACGATATGATGAAGTTTCATAAGCTGTTATCAACCTTTCAACTCGTTATCATAAACTGTAAAGCTTGCAACTCAGTCATATATAAAAAAATCATGAATATCATCGGTCTAAGGGTGAGTAAACTTGAAGTAAGAGACGTTCAAGAAATGAAAAATGTAAATATTGTGATCAATGGCAGTTATGCCGACATATATTGCACATATTGCTAACAGATTCTAGGAAAAATCAGTCAAATTGATTAAGGCATCGAACTCAATAAAGAAAATGTCTAGACAGGATTTTTTCATTGGATCAAAAAATCAGAAATTACTTCTTAAGAAGTTCGAGAACCTTTCAATTTAATAGGAGCTGCTTCTGGCTTCAGAGTAAAGCATATTTACAATGAGTTATACCGCCTTATGTATATAAAAAAGCAAAGATATTAGCTCATTTTCAATCATATTATTAAGACAGTGGGTTTACGTCAAACTCGCTTTAAAAATTTTAGATGCCTAATTAACTTGATCCAAAACTAAGAGTCAAAATATAGCATTAAAATGGTGGACTTTGATAGAATGATGCTATCTACGACTATTGATAATTGTGATAATAACAGCGACCAAAGCAGGAACAGGCCCAAGCAGACCCCTAGTCTTAGTATGACAAATGCTCAAGTAATTAAGTAAACGATTCGGGAAGAGAAAGATGAATGATGTTTGAATTTGTCTGGGAAAATAATAATAGATTCATATAAAATTATTTGGAAAGTGCAATTTTTTGAATTATATTAGATTAATTATTTTAATGTTTCCATAGCCAATGACTTTAAGTTGCTTAATGATTCGTAATATATATATTCTTGAATGTTTCTCTAATAAAAGATGAAACTAGTCAAATATTTCTTTAAGACTAGAATAAGTTCTCAAAATAGCAAAATAATAGTTTTAAAAAATTTGTTATTTTATAAAATTGGCACAAGCGCAATAAAAAAAATAAAAATAGATAAATTTGACTTTTTTACTATATTCATTAATTGATAATTGAAGAAGAGCTAAGATTTGATGATTTCAAAATACAATCCTTCGGCTGATATCATAATATTAAAAAATGTTCTCAATGATTTGCTCGAAATATATCAATCAATATAATCGAATTAATGTTATTATATTGCCAAAAAATAGATTATAAGATTTTGAACCAAGGAATACTCTCTCCACCAGCCCTTACAGTCTTTGCTGGTTCAAAGATCAGTTGCTGCCTAAATCAAGGGTATGCCCTCGACAGTTAATAAGGATATTCGAACCACAGACTATGTAATTAATGATAGATGGAGTATGAACAAAATTGAGGTCAAGGCAGATCACCATGAATTTATCTTAAAATGAAATTGCCTCATCATTGCTTTGACAGTTAGATCTGAAAATATAAACTAAAAAAAGTTAGGGGGAAGACCATTTTAAAAAATATGTCATGCATCCTTTTCAAAAATTGGCAAAATAAAATTCAAAAAGATTTTAGATATAGAACTGTTCATTTGCTTAATTGAAGCTCCAGCCTTAATTAATAAAAGTCTGAGAGTTTCCATTTATCAGGGGACCGACTGTTAATTTATAACATCTCAATTAAAAAAAGGTGAGTTTATCGTATTCAAACTTATAAAAAGTTAAAAATATCTTATTCTCCAAAAATGGTAAGTATGAATATAGTGTTCATCCCCATGAAGTCAACAGCCTATGTCTTAACTTTGGTGTGAACCTGCTCTTTTCTTTTTTGTTTAATTCCAAGTTCAATGGTGGTTAATTAATCATTTTATATAAGCAACAAAACTAATGTTCCCTCAGATGAATATGCTCCATCAATAATATTTCCTCTTTCCCAGTCAAAACATGCCATGTAAAAGTTATTTCTATATAGTTTCCCCTTTCTTCAATGGTTTAAATCAAGGGTTTATTATGCCTCCAAGCCATCTTCAAAATGGACTCAATTATTTTGTATTTGGCCAAAACCTGCAAGCACCAGGTCAGAATGGATCTTTCATGATTGAGGCAACACAATTTAAGGAAAATACCATTGTTTAAACTTAATAGCGCTACTAAACTAAAGATATTAAGAATTTGGTGAAGGAAAAGTTAATTAAAAAGCTGGCCAATAGACCAGCTACCTATTTAACTGAAAGAAAATTCTATCTTGCTCAAAAATTGCCCGAAGAAAGTCACGCTCCAAGAAAGCTTAGACAGAGGAATTTAAAAACAAAAATCAATAAGACTTCGTAAAGCTCCTCTACTCTCAAATAGGATATTCTACCAGTCATCAATCAGCCTTTGGGTTTGGAAAAGAAAAATAATTTTCCATAATAAGAGGAAAGCCCTGCTTTTGAAATTTCAAAACAATAGCCAAGTTAATTATTGGCGTCGTTGAATTAGGAAGGGGCTCCCACAATGCTAAGAAACGAAAAAAGAAGCGAAATTGTTTCATAATCAGATGCAAGCAGCTGAGATTCTGATATTTAAACTTTATATGTTATGTGTTTAGCTCAAATAAAAATAAACTATAATTGAAAATCATCTTTTTAAATGAAGTGCATATAATGAGGGTTCATCTCGAATATGAGATCTTAGGGTAACCTAGAGTTTATTAATCCAAATAGTGTGTTTGTTAATAAAGGCATGATGGCATTGATCAAGCAGGCATCACTGCCAGTTTAATCAACAAAAAATAATATTTCAATTCAGGTTCTTATGATTGTTTTCGATGTATAATTTGTGAATGGAAATTATGATTTAAAAGTTTCCTCGATGGAAGAAAGGAATTGATTGTATATTATAACTTAGTTTTATTGAACATTAAAATAACGTCATTCCTTAAAAATACAAGTTAAATTGGAGTGGAAGGGCTCTTTTTGATTGATAATCTTCCGATAACTTTGTTATCGAGGAGTTTTTCATATGTTTCATATGTTTCTGAAGTCCTTTATTTCATAACTATGTGGTTGATCATGCATTTGAATAATTGGAACTTTAGACTCAATTAAAGAAGCTCCAACATTATTTTTTCCAAGTATTTTACCTTGGGGTATGACCTCAACTATCGTCCAATTATTTTTGAAATTATTTTCTGTACTTCTTTCGAAGACGTCAATTTCTTCTAAAATTGACAGTATGACTTGAATTTATTATGATAAATACCCAACTTTGATAGTTCTTCAATTTTAACTGAATATTCTTAATACTGTTGAATATTTTTTCGATTCAAGCCTTCAAAGTTAGAGATTATTTATAAAGTGAAGTTATAGGTCAAAATATGTGTCTATATTTCACTTTTCAAAACTTTGCTTTTTGGGTTTATTAATTCGAATATAATTACCTAAATACTCATTTACCGATCACCAACATGCAAAACGAGTTCTTCCCACCCCTTAAAAGAAAACCATCACGAGCTAGATTTTACTCTTCCATGACTCACGAGTAGTACTGTTAAATATATGGACCGCCATCTCCAATTTTCAAGTAATTTATTGTCCATGTAGACCTATGGAGGATCCCATCGAGGATATACCCCTCTTAGATCTTTAAGCGGCAGTAACCGCTGAACAACTGGAGGAGCTTTAGCATCCTGAATAATAAGTCATCAACTGCCCACATATGGAGACTATCCAATAAATAGATGCCAGCTAAATTTTTACTCTAAAAAACCAAGCTTCTCCGAGATTGAATGATCTGCTAATCAATCCAAAATTAGCGAGTCTACTCAATCAGGACTATTAAAACAACGTACCAAAGAGAAGAATGAGAATGAGATCACAAAGCGATAACTCCTAGTATTTAATTTTTAACTTTCTGGAAAGAATTAATGAGAAGTATTCCAATCTTAATTCAGGGGCCGCAAGCGCATAAAAATCGATTGACTCACTGCTTTTATGATTCTCTTTCGCATAATTTAGTTGACTTATCTGTCTTCTTTTCAAATTTCAAATTAGTATGATCGTCTTGCATTTCTGAATATATAAAGTAAGAAATTATACCGGCTCAGTTCATCAAAGATAAAAAGATGCATGAAGCAGTCTTTTTCTATACAGGTACTGCATTTATTTAACCAAACTAAAAGATAATATTAGCATAGTCTAAAGTCTATAAATGAGTTAAACCAATCTTAAAATAATAACTTTAGTTTATCTGAAGATAATCATCTTCTTGATAGTACTCTTTGTACAAATCTTTAATCTTGGATCATTATATTTACTTTTACTTTTAAGTATTTATTTATAATGATACAATAAATCATCCCATTCAATCTGTTACTTTATTTTCAAAATTGTCGTTGTAGGTTCTGACTTCCTCCACCAAACTCGTGGCTAAATTGATTGGAGCTTACTTCTTCCTGCTCATTGAACGCTTTTAAGCATTTGGAGGATAGTCCACTCTATTTAATGTATTTAATGTGCCGTTGGTTCTTCTTTTTTTAGCTGCCGCATTTTTATAGATTGATACATCTTCAATATCTTCCTGAGTCAGATTTACTCGACTTCTTGATAGATAAACTGAGCCAACTGTGCTCTTAATTTATAACAGCTATTTGCGAGAAGTCTATTCTCTAGTTATAACATTGATAACTTGTTTTCGAAGCATGGCGTTACTTTGCTCCAATATTTAATACTCTTTATGTTTATCAGAAATTAATTTATTCAGCTCTTCGATGGATTTTTTTTGTTCTTTAGTAGTGTTTTATAGCAGGGTAATTTTTTCTCTTTGACTTTAAAATTAGAATTATTTGGTTGATTTTGATTGTTTTTCGAGGACAACTGATATATTCCCTTTTTTGATCTGATCTTATAAAGATTGATTTTAAAGAGTCAAATTTCTTAAACTGGATTGCAAATTCTTTTCCTTGACACTGTACTCTTCTTCCTTACTTTTTAAAGATTTGAAATGTTCATCTGTTAACTTGATGAGTTACTTTCGCAGCTACTAAATTTAGTGGTTTGTTTTATTAATTTTTTATTAACTCTAATTTTTGATTTATGCCATGGTTTTATTCATCTTTACCTTTATTCTTTATATTTATTCTTGTTGAGTCAGGGTTATATTTTGAGCCTTATTTTGATGATGACTTTACAGTTCCTTAATTTCACGAGATAACTCATCAATTTTTAACTTACTTTTTTATATCTTTTTTTAACTTTATTTCAACTTAGCCGTTAAATCTTAAGTCTCTGCTTATTTCTTTTTTTTATAACCTCCGAACTCCTGAGTTATTGCTTACAAATGTTATTAAACCAATTTTTTTTCTTAGTGCAAATCTGACATTCTATGGTTGAACTATACTATCCTTTGGCCTGTTTCTGACAGATCCATATTTTTGGAATCTCTCTCATATTCTAAGTCATTAATTATTTTATTGAGTTTCTTACTTTACTGATTCTTTGCTTTCTATAGATTTTACAATTGATTATTCAGATTCAAAATTTTTGATTAACTTTATTGAGTTAATTTAATAAATTATTATCTTTACAATTGATTCTAATGATGAAGGGCATTTAATTTTTTAGTTAATTCCTCCCCCTCTCTTACAGTTTTAGTCCTTGCATTTTCAGTATTTTCCAGCTGCTCGCTTAGGTCTGAAATGGTTTTCTCTCTGGAAAGTGCAGTTGTTTTCAGTGATTCAATGAAAATATCCCTTTCTTTTATTAATTAGGTTAGTTTTAATAATTAATTAGATGCCTGTTCTAACTCCTTCTCAGTTTTCTGTAGAAGACTATTCGTTGCTGACAATTTCAGAGTGACTTCCTCTTTTTGCTTCAAGGTATCAGTTAGAGCCTTGCTATTTTCAGAGATATTTCCCTTGCAAGCATTATTTATAACTTATAAGTTTTTCCTCTCCTCTCCAAGCCTATCAATTGTTTGCTCTAAATTTCGTTTTTCTTAGCTTGTTTCCTTGACAAAAAGATTAAATTCCTATGCCTTCGCTTTTAAACTGTCTTTACATTGGATAATTTCCCTGTTTTTTAAGTTGATGACCAATTCAATTTCCTTGATCTTTTCCTACGTCTTTTTCTTTTCGTCTCCAAGTTTATTAATCGCCACTAATAAACTTCGTTTCTCTTCGTTTGTCTTCTTAAACAAAGCATCGCATTCTTAGGTTTTATTTTTTAAATTTGCTTTGAAAGTATTAATTTCCTTGTTTTTTACGTTGATAGTCAATTCACATTATTTTATTTTTTCTTCCACTTTTTTCTTTTCCTAAACAAGTTTATCGATTGCTTGCTATAAATTACGTTTTTCTTCACTTGTTCTTTCCTAATTCTTTTTCTTCTCTTCTCCGAGTTTATTAATTGCTTGCAACAAGCTCCTCTTCTCTTCGTTCGTTTTTTTCAACAAAACATTAAATTCTTATGTTTTAGATTGTAAATTAGTTTTTAAGTCACTTATCTCCTTGTTTCTCATATTAATGGCCAATTCCATCTCCTCTATGTCCGCTTACAAATTTTATAACTTCTAGTGGGTTTGATTGACCTGATTTTATAAAAAAGCAATATGTTCCCTCGACTCGCCTGCATCTTTATCACGCTGGGCGATAGTGCTGGATAGATTATTCTTTAGATCATCAATCTCTTTGGTTAACTTGACAATGCTGTCATTTTTATTTTGAATCATCATGCTGTTTTCTGCTTGCATAATGCCCTGCTTGGTTGTTGAATTCTTCTTTTCCTGGCTCAGCATAAGAGTGAGTTAGGTATATTTTTTATCTTTAGCCATCTGAATCTTTCTCAATTCTTCAATTTCCAGTTTATGCTTTGATGAGTCAACCTCCCAAACTTGTTTTTTTTTGTTGAAATCCTCGAAAATAGCCTTAGCCTGGTCTTGTTCTTTCTTCAGGGCTTCCATAAGCTTCTGATTTTCTTGAGCTAGTTGATTTTTAACTTATATTTCTCGATCTATCTGTTGTCGAACTGCAAAGTATTCTTGTTCCAATCCTGCCAGTCGACGTAGTTATTCCTGCTGTTTATAGTTCTGAAATTTGATTTGGCCATTTTCGTTACGAAGTTTGCCAAGATCTTCCATCATTCGTTTTTGTTCTTCCCCTGAATTGGTGCTGCTATTCTGCAACAATTAATTCTATTTCCGTGAGCTGGAGATCTGTTTCTCCAAGGCTGCGATATAGTCATTTAGCAACTTAATTTGTTTGGCGTGTGATTAAACGCTGATCATATTGTTTATTCAATAAAATTTATTATTCAAATCAAGGATATTTCCAATCTTGGAGTCTATCACTTGTTAAAATATTTTAAATTTGATTTGTTTAAACCTATGTGGGAGATCATAGCCAACAATATTATTAGAAGACGTTATGATTAATACTCAAATTTATAAAAATTTAAGGAATTCATTGCAATTGAGGTTCATAGGCCCATAATTATCATCCCTATCAATTTTATTATCATTTTCCATCTAAATGTTTTTTAAATGTGATAGAGTTTTAAAAAAAGAAAAGGTAACTTAGAGCTTAGAGAAGAGATTTTTAATTATGCTGCGAACCATGCGAGATTAAGTGATTTAAACTAACGACAAACAGATGTCTGTATACTTGGGGGAATAATGATTTAGTTAAGCGTATTTTATAGAAAAGAAAATGGAGCTTATCTTTAACGAATAAGTAAAACAATAAAAATCGAATATGGAAACAAAAATATTAAGAAAATGAGCAGATAAACTATCGCTATGGCCAGTACAGACAAATGAGCTGGCATCCTCAAATATATAAATGCATTATAAGCGTGTGGAACAATCTTCTAAAGCAAAGTCAACAATTTATTGACAAAATAAACAATCGAATTATAAATTTAATGATTTTAATTGTCTTCTTCTCATGCGTAAACTAATAAATAATTGAAAGCATTATCAGTTGTCATTTATGGCAAAACAGTTTTTCATTTTTCGATTAACGACATAGTACAAAATCAGACGGTTAAGCTGATAATTAGTCCCTTCCTTAGATATCCTCAACAAATTGGTTTTGATGTTGACTGGGGGTTTTTAAATTATGGTATATAATGTAACGCCAGTTCGTAAAAGTGGTGTTATTGATATATATTTCTAATTCAGTGATGAAAAACTAAAACAAAGTTCGTTTGATGTTTGCAAGCAATAATAGTAAAAATCAGAGCTGGGATTCACTCATTGTTATCCTTCTTTTTAGATATCCACTCTCTAACTCATGCTTGAAATTGAGAATGTAGGTTTTCAAACCTTACATCCTTTTTATTTTTCGAGTCTTGAGGTAGCCCTATAGGTTGACAGCATCAATTTGGTCGATTGCCAGCTTGCTCAGATAATTTTTGGCTTTGTTGATCACTTCCTATTCATAGTGTTTGTAAATCTCAAGGAGGCCATAGGTCTTCAACTCAGATTAACTGATGATATGTTAATTCCTTTCATTGAAAACAAAATGGAGGATCCTCTTTGTCTTAACTTCAATTTCTAAATATCTTCTCCATATATCCCTGGCGGCAAGCTTGTAGTCCTAATCAGAAGGCCCAAAGGAAGGCACGATGATAAGCCTCTTGAGAGCATTGTTTAGATGTTTTTGGTAATTGTGGAATGGTGAATTTTCTACCTTTTTTATCTTCTTAAACTTCTTAACAAGAGGCTATAAGTGAGTTTTTTGTAAAATGAGGATATCAGGTGTCGTAATTGGTTCAATGGAGCATTTAGATTCAGTCTTTGACTCCTCCAGTTTTTCTTCTTTGAAGTTAAGGAATTGCTAAATATAGATCATTGAATCCCCCTGTTCCAAGTAGTCGAGTCCTCTCCAATTTCCCAAAATGGGTTCATCCCCCATCAGGTGGTAGGACTAGCCTTCTCTAAAGAAGGAAAGTTCTTCCTCAGCATCTAAGTTAATGGGTCTTTCAATGTACATATTGAATTCAGAAAAAATTAATATTATTCCCCATTATTTATCAAAAGAATTTAAACACTCAGAGGCCCTATTTTTAGGGATCATTAGTTTTTTTTGACTCTCCTGTCTAGTTTCGACGGTAATTAATCATCATCACTGTTTTTATTAATTACTTTGGAAGATAGGAGATAAGAAAAAAAAATTGTTCAAGTAAATTCAAAAAATGTATAGTTTATAAGAAAGAGGCTTTATTTAGCAAAAAAGTCTTGTAGTAAGATAAGTATTTGAAATGCTGAGTGCGTCGTTATCAAATTAAAAAAGAAAAAACGATCAGGTTTTAGACCACCATTAGGCATTCTAAAAAATACAAACTCGGCACTAAGTTAAATAGCGATCGTTTAATCATTTTGCTCAGTTTTCGTGAAAATAACTGGCTTAGTGAATCAAAAAAAATCTATATTAAAGTCCATTTACGTGATAATGAGTTGGATTATTAGATATGAATTAATCACTATTATATAAATATTAGTAGCTTATTATCTGCCCTATTGGCTGGGAGTCCATAATTTGGCAATGAAATCTATTCTCAACTCTGGTCATAGGCCATTAGATGAAACAAAACACCTTTTTAGATAATTTACTAAAATTATTTCTTAAACTTACCAACAAATACCTTGAAAATTTTTGATAAGAATTAAACTGAAAAATGTTGATAGAGGTTAAAAAATCAAATTTCATAAATATATTTTTGATTTATTTATTGGATTTATTACTGCGACCAATTGTGGCAAAGATTTATTACCACTCTCCTAATTATATCGATGGATAGCATTAAAGAATCTAAGCTCATTCCTGCTAATAAAATTTACCAATCCTACAGGAAAAGCAAGGAAATTGTTGCGCACACTAAGCTACAGCGCTCCTCCTATCTTTCTTAAAAATATCAGGCTAATGTTTTTCTCAAGAGAGAAGATCTTCAGGCCATACGAAGTTTCAAAATACGAGGTGCAGCCACAGCTTTCCGTTATTTGACTGAGGAATAAAAGCAGCGTGGAGTTGTCACAGCTAGTGCCGGTAATCATGCACAAGGAATCGCCTATTGTTGTAAGAAAATGCAGGTGAGAGGAACAATTTTTATGCCAGCCACCACCCCAAAGCTAAAAATTAACAGCGTACGCCATCATGGAGGAGATTGGCTGAACATTGTTCTTACAGGAACTACATTTGATGATGCAGTCACTGAGGCTAGAAAATTTCAGGAAAAAACAAATGCTGTATTCTTACACGCTTTTGATAATATCAACGTGATTGAAGGACAAGGCGGATTAGCAGCTGAAATTCTTGAAGAATGGAGCTCCACTTAATCGTTAGATTATGTTTTCACTTGTGTTGGAGGCGGTGGTTTGGCATCAGGTCTTGGCTCTTATTTCCATCAAATGGCACCTGATGTTAAACTAGTGGGGTTTGAACCTGTAGGATCACCTTCTATGTTTAATTCTCTCAAGATAGGAGAACCAATAGTCCTGGATTCACTTGAAACTTTTGTTGATGGAGCATCAATGAAAAGAACAGGTCGCATTCCTTTTGTAAGTTAGAGGTTATATAGTAAATTTTGAAGGAGATTAACCTTGAACTGCACTTGATTCATGAGGGACTCGTTGCCAAGACAATGCTGGAGATGTACGATGAGGAAGCAATTATCGTATAACCAGCTGGAGCTTTAGCAGTCGCTGGACTTGAGGAGATGAAGGATAAAATAATAAATAAAAATGTGATATGCATCTTAAGCGGGTCAAATAATGACATAAGTCGTTTGCCATAAGTCCGAGTTCGAAGCAGGATATATGAAAACAAATAAGCCTACTATATCCTTAGTAGTTCATCATCACGTATTCGAAGGCTAAAATAGTTAACATTCGCATACTCATAGACAGAGCTATCAATCTAGAGGAAGAGGACATCATCTTTTTGAACTCAGCCAAAAAGTTTAACGAATCTGCAGGGCAATGCCTAATAGGTTTGGCTTTCGCCCAACCTGACTCCAAGGCAAAATTTTAAGAGAGAGCACTAAAGAACAACTATAAGTTGAGCGAGTTAAAGGCGAACGATCCATTGCTTAAAATTCTGTTGTGATCATATCAAAAAACTAATTAGCATATTAAGAAAACATATTTATAATGATTTGATGAATCGCAAAGGAGAATAACAGAGGAATCGTCACAATCACAACAAAAATGCAAAGAAGACCACTGATGTTCAGCATGGTATTTGTTGAGAGATTAAGATTCGTCCCACATAAACGAAGCAAATATTAAATAGAGGCTATCGGAAGATCTCTAAAATTAAGGAATCATTACAGTTGATTTGAGTAAGAAAAGTAATATCCAGAAATTAATAAAATTAATGGGAAGGCTTTGAGTTTGATTCGAAGTAATCAATGGAGACATTTACAGAAGATTGATCTTAGTCAAATTTAGTTTAGATAGGTTATAACCTCATTGATAAGTAAGGAGTGAAAATTTTATGTGAAAACAGGTGGCCTGAACTATAGGAGTTATTGCTGAGTTACAGTTGAGATATTCAGACCACAATATTATTGAAGGGGACTCAATAGTTCAATTTAAGCGAGCTCCTTGGAAAAAAATAGTTATTTTGTCGTTGGGCAGCAATCAACTTCAAAAAGGCACAGCTGAGTTCTATTTGCTGGATTGGAAATATATTGCAGAACTCAACTTATGTATGCCTCAAACTCACTTAGAAGGAAATCAACTGAAGTGGGAAGGAATTATGGAGATCTGCAAAACTGACTGGAAATCACTTTCTAGTGTTAATCTATGTATCTGTTGAGGAAAATAGCACATAACTTACTTGGATAAAAGGGTGTGAAAATATTTACTCAAGCCGACTGGTTAATGATATCTAGTATCGATCTTAGTTTCAACAAGCTCAGAATTTCGGGAATAAAGGCTTTAGTTGGTGGTAATTGGAAGAAACTTAAAATCCTAAACCTGGGTAATTAAGCCATAAATCAGAAAATAACGATATTGGAGAAGAAGGATGCAGGTAGCTTTGTAAAAATAGCTGGAAGCATTTGCGACAGCTTCGTTTGAGTTAATATTGTCTGAGATAGAAAATAATAATCTTTATGCGTCTTCCTTACGATGTCTCGGTCGCTTTCCTTGGAGTTAATTGGAATATCTAAGTATCGGCATCCTTGATATGAACTGTCTTCAATTTAAGTAATTTTCACACTGCCAATGGCGTTTTCTGAACAAACTTGACATTTCAGAAGTAGAGCCTGGAGTAACATATCCTTCGTGTTTGTCTAAGCTGGGACGGCAAATTAAGCAACGCCAAGATAACAGTTGGAGAGTGATTTTGACTGGCAACTGAATTATAATATGAATGCAGGCAAATTGATATTAATATTATCGGTAATAGCTATTAGATTCTCAATAGCAATTTTATTTTATTGTTCCTAAAAATAATATGGGATATTAGCGAATAAATCTTTTGACACTTAATATGATTAAATCTTTCAAAAGATTAATTATAATTCATCAGTCAAGCATCAGATAATTAATACAATAATCTGCTTGTTTCACCATAATCTATAGTAGAAAACTTCTACGCCAAGCTCAGATAATCCTCATGCGAAATCTTTCATTAATTAAAATGGTTTTTGTTTCTCTTCAACTCGATTTTTTAGAGATATCCGTTTACCCTTTTTTGTAGACAAATTAACAGACTTATATTCCCTGCTCCGTAGAAGTAGTTTACTAACCATTATCTTGCTTTCCGTAGTTTTTATTGAGTGTGAGCATTCTTCCTTAAATGTAATTTATTGCCATCACCAATCATTAATAGATTTACATCTAAAAGGATGAAAACAGCCACTTTCATTTGCTTAGTACTCCTTGTAATTGGAGTCCACAATGAGGCTCTGCAACTTTTCAGTGTTTCAAGCTCATCCAGCTCAGTGATCAACCCATCTGGTAGTGTTCGTGGAGGCACAACCATCTACATTAAAGGTGTGGGTTTCAGCTCCAGTGCAGCAAACAATCAAATTTACGTGGGCACATATCCTTGTAATATTCCGGCTGATGGCGCCACTGATACAACTCTTGCATGCATTACATCAGATACTAACCAACTCAGTGACATCTACAACTTGCCCATCATTGTCACCAGCAACGGACAGCAGCAAAGCCTCACTAATGAACAAGGCTGCTTCTCATATCTAAACAGTCAAACTCCTCTCATACAAGCTCTGTACCCTGCTTCTGCAGTTGCTGGTAGTTATGTGAATTTTTATGGAATTCATAGAATCACTAATTTGGGGGACGGTATGCTAAACATGGGGGATGTGATTTCCATGCTAATTGGGCAGACTCTATGCAGCCGTTTTAATATTGCTGAAGGACCAATAGTCGCCAGCAGCAGCCAAACAATTTCCTGTTATCAAGCTAATATTCAGTAAGCTGGCAAATTTGCGGTGCAAGAATACTTAACACCAGGCTATTCAACTCCCAGTGATCATCTACAAAGATCTTCTTTCAAGCAGGAATATTTTAATTTTGTGGTTCTGCCCTCAGTGAGCAGCTTCACTCCTACCTCCGGCTCCTTGGCAGGTCAACAGCTCACAATTACAGGAACTGGGTTTTCGACCAATCCTGCCAATATAACAGTGACAGTGGATGATATAAATTGTGATGTGGTCTCCAGCACAGTTACTTCAATCACATGCAATCTTGAACAAAAAAACACTTCCGTAAGTGCTAAAATTGTAACAAATTCTGGAAATCAAGCCAATGGCTATTTTTCAGGAACTGGCCTTAATTATAATAGATATGATATCACGAATCTTGCAAATAAGACACCTTCTGGATTACGTGCAGCCATTGCTAGTAACTCTTCTACTTTAAATTTGGTTTAATCAGGCTATCGCGGATAAATTTTGACAGGGTACTACTACGGCAGCAACTACGGGGAGTCTTTTACGGGATATTTTACAGCTCCCGCTACAGGAACTTATACTTTCAGAGGTGTGGCAGTTGATACTTTTGCTATGTACTTCTCAACTTCATATGGAACAACTAATCAGCCAGCAGCCAGTCCCCTCATCTACTCTAACACAGATCAAAATATGTTCAATTTTTACTCTCCCTATGTTGCCTCTGCTGAAAACACCGTAAGTCTCGAAGCAGGCAAAAGTTATTATATCGAAGTGTACCACCTCAATTTTTGGGGGACAGGATCTTTAAAAGTATCAGTCGAAGTGCCGAACAGCGATACAACTCTCACATGGCAAACACATGCCGTGCATCAACTTGATCTGAATTTCACAAATCAACCGTAGATTGTTGATTTCAACCAGACAGGCGGCACAGGGGGATCAATCAACATGACAATTACAACAAAGATAGTTGGTTCGCCATCCACAGTTATCTGGGCAGTCATTCCTTTTAACGCAACTATCACTCAATTTATCAATGCTTTAAATACCCTTAGCGTCTTCGCACCGTATCAAATATCTGGCGTGCTAACAATGTACGACGTAAATGGCATAGCAACCAACGACTCATCAGCTGCATACACCTACAACTGGCGTGTCTCAATCTATCTCCTGAGAAGCACAGCAGCCGTTAAATCAGTGGTGGTACCATTATACATCAATTATGCTGGCACAAAAAATTTTACACAATCTACTTTCCTATCACATGGATCCTTGATTTCAGGTAATTTCTTGTTATCGATTGGCGGATTTGCTCTTGGTACTTCGGGCAATAGTTTCATGCTTTATAACATGAATGCTGCTGCTATGCAGGCATCTTTTAACGCCATCCCTGGGCTACAAAATGTAGAGGTCACTCTTTTGTCCAATCCTAGTCTAAACCAATATTCCTCATCTTGGTTGATCAGCTATTATGGATATAATAGTATCGTTCCACCTTTAGTGTTCAGCAATGCTAATTTGAATGGTGGAGTGTCTGGAACAAAACCTCAGCTCTTCTTTACAGAAATCAGGGCATATAGTTCCAACCTCTTGGTTGATCCAATCGACTATCCCTTCCTCAGCATGCCCTCTCCCCAGGCAAACGTGCTGGTGACTGTAAATGGACTACCCAGTGTTTGTACTGGAAATTGTATTTATTCCTTCCTTACAAATTCTCCCACACTCACAGCTGACAGCATCTCTGGCTCAATTTTAACTCTTTCTTTGACTGACCCATCCAACATTGGGTACAGTCTCAATGATGTTAGTGTTGTTTTTAATAACCAACCTTGCACCATCATAAATGCTGCCACAAGTCCGATCAGTAACTTCCAATGTCAACTTCCAACTAACTCTGATTTGACTCCCACAATTCAAGCAGGAAGTTATATACCATCTGTGACTGTTAGTCAAGTTGGCTTAGTGAATGTTGCTCCTTCAGTTCAGCCCATCAACTTCCCATTGACTCTCACCAGTCTTAATTTTACCTCAGGCGGAACAAATGGAGGATATAATCTACTGCTCACTGGAGTTGGCTTCCCTGTTGATCTTTCCACTGCTACTATCACCATCTGCAATCAAAACGCTCTCATTGAGTCTATCAGTAACATAAATGCTGAAATTATAGTGCCTACCTGTCCTCAAGTTGGCCCTCAAACTATCACAATTAGCAACGGAGGACAAACCAGCAATGCCTTGACTTTTACGTATCAGACACCATCCCCTCCAGCTGTAATTTATACAGTATCACCACAATCAGCTAATCCTTCCCTCAAGGGGGTCATGGTAATAACAGGAATCGGCTTTGGCCTTGACTCCACTAAAGTCAATGTCTATTTATCTAATGCCAGTGGTATTGCTTATAGAATGAGAATTCTCAAAATTAACGATACATACATTCAAACTGGTATTCCCGGAGGACTACCTGGTTCATTTAAAGTACAAGTCAACATAATCGGAGTCGGTATGGCTATGCCCAACTCGACCAGCTGCAATGACTTCACCTACGAGCTGGTGATCACATCAATTACTCCAACCAGCGGAAGTTTCAATGGCGGCACTCTTATTCATCTGCAGGGCATAAACTTTGACACTGCTATGGATGAAACTCTTGTATTTGTTGGAATCGCAATTAATTGGTTTTGCAATGTTGAGTCCTTGAATACAACGGATATTTTATGCAGAACACCACCAGCTGGCCCAGATTATAACATCAGTCAACCTCAAGCTGTCGTACTCACAAACAGACTTATGGTCGATAATACTTGTGCTAATGCCAATAGTTGCCTCTTTAACTATATTTCTTCAGCCTCCAGTCCAACTTTAACGAGTATGTCAGTCAATATAATTGCTAGTGGATCAGTTACTCTGATCGGAACCAACCTAAATTTGAGCCCTCCCGTAGTTGTTTTGACTAATACACTAACAGGAGTCGTCACCATCGCCAATACCACGTCTTCTTCTGTCACATCAGTCACGTTCCTCGTGCCCAGTGTTGAGAGTGGCCCTTATAACGTGGTAGTGAGGTAAGACCCTATCGGTGAATCAAATGGTTTTCTATTAAACATAACGACAGCTAAAAGTGGAACTTCTCCAGGAGTCTTATCAATAAATGGAGGCAATGTTGTGCTCAGTGGAACTGGATTACCTGCGGCATGGCCAAATGCGAACTTTGTTCTCAATATATTCTGCAATAACTCTTTTGTAGAGCCACAGATAATCAGCACAAATCCAAGTGCACTTACTTTAGCATTACCTGCTTCAACAACAGGTAGCCTTTTTTCAATTTCTCTAACATCTCCTTTAGGAAATACAGTGAGCTACTCTGTCAGCTCCTCAACTACGAATACTCCTCAGCTGACATTGCTTAGTAGTTCTTCCACTTCGCCCGGCAGTATCATCTTTAATTTCACCCAAAATAACTTACAGGCAGCGACTCCCACCTCACTTTCAGTTTACTCTGTATATAATCCCAGTGAAATATATAGCATCAGTGGATCAACCCACGTCGCAGGCTCAGTTCGCTTCACTGCTATTCTTTCTGGCGGCTTGTACGGATTTAAATTTTTCTTTGCTTCTTACGGATGGGCCACTTGTACTTCAACAGTATCAATCAATACAGTAGCTCCTACTTTCATTCCTATTGCCACTTCTTACAACGGCGGCTTCCTTACTTTAACTGGAACTGGTATAAGCACCAGCGCAACTGTCACCATCAATGGAGTAAAAACACAAGTACAAAGAGTAACTGCTTCAGGAGCTGTGGCTGTCATTCCTCCATTCGTAACAACCCTATCACAAAAACAGTATTCCTTCGCCACTCCTGAAAAATTAAGTCAATCTCAATTTACCATAATAAGTGATACAGTTGCAAGCCAGGCCTTAGCATTTGATGGGATAATGGGCTCAACATACGTATCGTCCTCTAATGGTATTTGTTACATCGGTATTAACGTTGGAAACGAGATGACCCTAAATTTAAATAGAATAAGATTCTTTCCATACAGCCAATGGCTCATAGCATCGCAATATCTGACTGGTGCTCACTTTGAAGCATCAAATGATGGAAATACTTGGACGACAATTGCGACAGTATAATCTACAGTACATTCTGGGTGGAATATCGTTCCTATTAACTCTAATATATATTATCAATACTATCGATTTGTGCATGATACTACTTCCAGCTGTCAACTGGCAGAACTTTAATTCCAAGGAATACTACTCACAGATGTTACCCTCGCTTCACTTACTTCCAACTTCGCCAGCGTAGTCTATAGTGATGGAGCTAATACATTCACACTAGCCAATCAAATAGAGTTCCGACAGGACAATACTCCATTGGTAAATACTCTATCGCAACCCAACGGAGATGTTTTTGGAGGATATAGCCTCACGCTAAATGGAAATTATCTTAACTTCTCCACACCTTCAATTATTATTGATGGTATTACCTGTGTGGTTACTGCAGCCACTTCCGCAGCTGTAACATGCACAGTTGGATCCAGACTGAGCCTTCCTCCTTATAACTCATTTGTAGTACAGGTAGGATCAGTTAATGCCATAATATATCAAAGTTTCAGTTATGTGCTGAGATGGAGCGACATTCGTACCTGGGGAACTG
>Ga0302188_10000382_pt1 | contig 37745 bp, 29 predicted proteins | sample II_Bog_E2_1_FD_198783 | JGI IMG/M metagenome (GOLD analysis project Ga0302188, IMG submission 198783) | Peat permafrost microbial communities from Stordalen Mire near Abisko, Sweden - II_Bog_E2_1 | ecosystem: Environmental > Terrestrial > Soil > Wetlands > Peat | place: Sweden: Abisko... | reverse complement strand
GCGCAGGAGATGGAGCAAAGGCTTCTTGAAATAATAAGGATATGTTAGACTAAAGCCTGATTGATGCATCTTATATCGCAAAGAGATAATTACTCTTTTAAAAAATGAGTGTCAAGAAACATCAAAATTGACATTTTTGTCATTACTATATGATTCTTAATTGAAGTATCATGATTATTTCAGTGATTTTAACAAAATACATTATCACATGACTCTTTCCATACAAATATTACAAATTGTAGCTTATTCATGCATATTTCTAACGGCTCTCAAACTTATCTTTTTACATCTTTGATAACACACATTGCAGAAGAGTACAATGTCATTAATCTCAGCTCGACAAGTGGGACAAGTAGGGTGTTTATTATACCACTCTTCTATGCAAATGCTGTGAAATCCATGCCCGCATTCAGTCTTAACATTTAATTATTTACTTAAACAAATGTTGCAAACTTACCAATGACTGAATTATCCATTAGATTATATATTTTACCACTTTTTATTGCTTACTTGAGGATCCCTATATATATTAATCTCTGTGGCTCCTACTTAATTATTGAGATGCTGTGAACTGTGAGGTTTTTTGCAACAATAACATATAAAAAAAATGGGAATGGCTATAATACCAAACATAGAGCCCAAAATAATACCTACTAGAGCCCCAGTACTTAAGTCAACACCACACCATGGAATTCCATGTTAATCAGTTACAATGGTATATCCTGAGGAACAAGTATTGCACGCGTAGGAATTAGAACAGGAATCGCAGTTAGAAATGCAAGTACAACATAACTGAAGAAGTAAAGTAAATGCTAAAAGTAGGATCATCATAAAATTGTATTAAATATGAGCGATTTTTTATTCATAATATAAAATCTGAAGAAAGTCTATGACATTATCAAACATTTGTTTATAAAAAATGTTTTCTATTATGATTAATTTTATGCCAAATATATTTACATCTACCGCCTTGCTTTTTGCTTAAAAAAAGGTCTTATATCAGATAAATACGCAAAGATACACTTAATCCAAATATGCATATCTGGCTTATTCGTAAGACTTTCCTCATTTAAAAAGCAAATATTTTCAGTAGTCTAATCATTAGGAAGATAAGCATCGTATCACAAAGTTCTTAATGCAATCCAGCAAACAAATAAATTAAAAGATTCATAAATAAATATTAAAAGGGCTTAAGGAAAGTAGAATACGACTCTAATATCTCATTATCTCCGAATGCAATTGTATTTTTTATTTTTAATAAATTCTATTGACCATTCTAGAAATTCTAAGCAAGAGTTGGGACCAAAATGAAATCATTACAAACAAAGCAAGGGCAAACTAAATTTAGTCTTTTTTCTTCTTCTCCCGTATAAAATTATAAGGGAAAGATGCAATCGAAAGACAGTCAATGCAGTAATATTCCTTTATCCCGCAATATCACACACAAAAATAAAAGCAGTCTAAATACAAATTCCTTTCCCATCAAAGTAATTAATAGAAGAAAAGCTAATAGCAAGCTTTTTGAGAAAGCGCATACGATTAGTGTTAATAATTTAAGGGAAACTTTTCTTCCTATTTAAAGTCTTCTCTCAAACTTTAAGAAATAAAAAGACAGTCGCTTTTGCAATCAATATAGTTAACAGAAGCAGTATATACAATCAAATCGACCAAGAAGCAAAATATTAACTTAATACGGACTCTTTCGAAGCCAATTCGAAGCAACTTAACGTAATTTTCTTTAAAAAAAAAGAGACAAAGCAAGGAAGTAACCACAAACCCTCAGTAGTATCACACAACTAATCATCAATGAATGCAAATTCGAGTTGCCAACACAAAAACCACTATAACCAATTAATTCACAAAATAGTTCCTTCCAGACTAAAGGAGATGATGCTGGGTGTTATGAGTGGATTAATATCCTTTCATAGTCAAGTGATATCATTAAAAAGAAGGAGCACAAATTTTATCATTTAATTTAAGATAATAATCCTTATTAAATTCACCAATTGAACAAAGGAAGTTAAAAGAAAAAATTGAGCAGATAAAAAAGATTATTGAAAGTGTGAGCGAGAAAATATTATTTGATAATTTATCGTTTAACAGTCGTTATTTGCAGTGATTTAAAAAACTAAATTTTTTTAATTAAGGATATACAATATTATTGCATGACTAAAATTTATAGAGCTATTGAAATGGTCAATAACAAAGGAAGATATCAACTCATCATGTATATTTTATGTCTTCTAGGATTTTTTTAACTAGGATTAATATTGCTAGGCTCTTCATTTGTCTTTATGAATCCTACCTTCAACTGTCCGGGATTGGATAACCCCACCTAAGATGAAGCCTGTCCTATCATCGACCAATGCACAATGCGTAATTAATTCTCAATTTAGTTAATCAATTCACAATCACCTCTCATGCCAACCTCATCTGTGATCGTAGGATTTATCGAAACATTATTCAGTCAGCATTATATATCGGTTCCATTATAGGGTTGCTCGTGATTAAACCATTTTCCTAGATATTAGGCCGTAAATTTATACTGTTACTCTCTCAAGGAATTCTGATTTTTGGTCTTACTCGTATAATTGCTGTTAGTTAGTCATAATCACTGGAACTTATACCTTAACAATAGAGCTCATTGCAATAGGGCAAGTCTTTCTGGGTGCAGGGTGCTATGCAGAGATGATTTCGATTAATGTGATGATAATTGACTTTTTTTAGGTGAAATTAAAACAAAAATGCTTTGTGATTCTATGTGCCATGTGGGCCCTAGCTGAGATGGTGATTTCTGCTTTATTCTTTTGGTACAATATGTGGTACGACTATTTGGTGATAATTTTGCTAATTCCCAACGTTGCAATTATGATTTTTAGTCAATTCTTTGTAGTATAAAGTCCTTATTTCTTAATTTAAAATAATGGCAATATATAAGGAGCATTAGACAGCCTTCGAAAAATCTCAAAGTTTAACAACTTTGGAACTGACAGATTTATCTAGATTTAATAACTTCTCAAGGAAGCATTGACAGATATAAAGTACAAGCATAAGAATTCGGGAATCAAAGTATCTCGTTTTGCTGTCTTTAAACACAAAAAATATTTGAAGATACTTCTCATGATAGCAGTGTTGTAGATTGGAGCCAACCTTTACTACTACGGTGTGCAGTTTTCACTTGGGCAAGTAGGCACAAACTTTGGCTATAATATTTTTTTTACTGGCTGTATTGAGGCAGTATCCTTTTTCTCCTCTGGTAAGCAATTACTCACTCAGGTTTTTTCATCACAAAAATGCGCCGAAAATTAGGAATGCTGACTTTTAATCTTATTTCTATTTGTCTTGGCATGCTTTTCTTCATTTCTTTTGGTTAAGTAGCCGAAACTGTTCTTCTTGGTTGCTGTCGTTTTGTTAATTGTATGCTTTGCCTTATTCAGCTTACATATTTGCAATCTTGGCACAAATGTCCAACTAATCCTTTCCTCAAAGGTACAGATCAATTGCTTGGGGTTATATTGAAGGTATAAGTCAGATCGGAAACTTTATTACTCCTTACATTGTCACTGCCGCTTATAACTCAGGAATAAACCCAATGATTGTGATCAGCTTTATGATTGCTGTGACAGGCACTATTCCAATGTTGTTCCTTCGAGAAACTCTGATTGTAAGTGAAGATCAGCATGAGGATTAACACTTAAAATTGAGTCTAAGGACAAACAATAGCAGCTAAATAAGTTAAAAAGAAATAATTAAATCATGATTTATATATTTGTCAATATAATTTCAGCTTATCACTTCTGTTTTACCATTTATTGGCCATTGAAGCAAAATATCTATGCTGTGACATCTTCGATTGTTTTCAATACTGAGTATGCGCAGTTTTGTCCAAAAGCATTTGTTTAGACTCCTGAAATTAGATATTGAATTTAGTCCTAAAATCATGATCTAAATGAAGAGATGTTTACGGTTAGATGAGAAGTATGTAATTTATATAAATCGCTGATGTCATTAATTCGATTTGAATCTTCTTCAATTTATCCTTACATAAGCTTATTGTTTAGAGGACAGGCATATTCATTTTGATGAGTGGTTTTATGTTAACGATATCATTATCGCCCAATAGAAGAAACTTGAGGTTGATGCTTTTGAGTTAATTTAATCCCTATATGCTAATAATTCTGTTGTTTCCTACTTGTTTTAAAAATACTGAGATTTAGCTCAATAAGCTGAGACATTTCAGGGTGTGAGATCAATTTTATTATGGAGGACTATTTATTTCCATCTGATTGGCAACGAGTATACACAATTCAAGAGTTTTTGCAGCCACAAAAGACACACTCTCAAATACCAATTTGGCGGATAGCCTATGCCACTTTCCTGAACCTCGTATATTATAAGCGCATACTGATATTCCAGTTTTCCTTTTCATCAAATACTTTATGAAAAAACACTATCTTTTGCTATGCCGATATTTCTTTAGTTGCCTATTTTTTCATTATAATGGCCTTGTAATAATTATTATCCCAGAGGTGGTAGAATATTGATAATTTTCAACAATTTGTCCAATTACTAAAAAATGAGCTCACTCTTTATCATTTGTGAGCTTTGTTGAGAATATCCAATTTCTTACTTTTCTTCGCACAGAAAACAGTATTTATCAGTTTTTTGGGACATATATATATCACTAATGGAAGACAAAAATATAATTATTATTTTGATGGACTCAATCAGTACAACTTTCGATAAGATGCAGATGAATCAGTGTGCAGATCGATGCATATTCGCCCTGGCACATGGATATTTTACTCCAGATGAAACGCGATGCTTTCAAAGATGTGTGAGCAATGCAGGAAAACTTCTGAATTTCGCTCAATAAAGCAAGAGAGATCCATCTAAAGTGTTCATTAAAGCTGAATAACTTTGAGACAAAGGATCCATAAATGGAATAAAAATGATTTGAATAACATTTCTGATGTTCTCCTCATAATTAAACTTGATCTAAATCGATATTACAAATGATCTCAATTTTTTTCAAACCTGAGTTGAAGGTAAGAAGAATAACCGAAAAACTATATCCCGTCTAATTAAATTAATAGCAATGACAGAAAAAAAGATAATATTAATATCTTTATTATATTATTTTGCAAAATTCACGATCATTTTTTACACAAATCCAGTTTGCAGTCGCTTTCGATTTCCAATTATTTTATTGTAGTTAATTCTGGATATTAATCAATGAGTACTGTAGCAACAGATATCGTTGAGAAGGAGAAGATCGTCAAAACCTTTAATGACACCAACTACTTTGCTCGTGGCACGTATAAGAGGGACTTCCTCGAACTTTTTTCGACCAGTGCCCTCGCGAACTTCTTTACTAAGACAGTACTTGCTCCACTCGAACGCTGGCGTATCATCAAGCAAACTCAACCTGCCTATGAACTAAGACCGAGCAAATTTGCATACATTACCACCTATTTCTCTAGTAACTCATAATTTATGAAGAAGTATGGAAAGATCAGGGGGTGAGTGCCTTTTGGAGGGGTAACGCAACAAACTGCTGGCTTCATTTTTGGCAGGTTCTCTCTCAAGTAGTCATTCTCGATTCAATTAATGCTACCTTTTACTAATTCGCCTTTGAGTTGCAAAACTAACCAATAGTAGTTGAATAATAACACAGTTAAAAACTTTAATTTTAAAGGTTGGTTCTCCTTTGGTGGCAGCAGCTGCAGTCCTATCTATAACTCATCCAATTGATACTGCACGGATAAGAATAACAATGAACTACTTTAGGAATCCAAAGGAAATCCTGTTTACAGGGGTCACTTCATGCTGGAGTTTGATGCGACTCTAGGAAAGTATAAAAATAATTAGCTAGGATCCACAAGAGGTCTATATCGAGGTTATCTTCTTGCGACTTTCATTTCTCTACTGCATCTCAACTTATATGTGACTTTTCGAGATATATGGAATTAATTTAAGCTTAATGAAGATAATTAAATCCTCTCATTACTTGCCTCGAAAGAAGGGGTGGGATCAATGTTTGCCCTATTACTTTTGCATCCTCTTGATACCATTAAGTATCTTAGTCTTAACACAGAAAAAATTTACAACTAAATAATCAAAGCAAGCCTGTCATGTTTTACAATGCAAGAGAAGTTGTTAGCTACTACTTAAATGAGAAAAAATTACTTAAACTATATGAGGGACTGACAGTCAGTTTAGTTAGGCAGGCTCTCTTTTGTCCAATCTTCGCCCTCTCCCTCAATTTCATGGAGAAGCAGGTAGCTTCGTTTTGATTGTTAATACACTGATAATCCTATAATATCTCCTTTGTATGTAAGAAGTAATAATCGATTGCTAATTAATTTATAATCCTGGTCAAAATTATAAAGATATTTTTGTTCAAATGAGTGTTAAATAAGTAATTATACTATTGATTTCAAATAACAAAATAAAAGGACTTCAATATCAAATTTAATGCTCAGGAAAAAGTTTTTCTAGAGGATTATAACTTTATTTGGCTCGTATCTTAAGATTATTTTGTCTTTGCTCCTGTAATCTGCTTTTGTGAACATTTTGGCCGGTATTTATATTGTAATAATAGGTCAATTCAGGAATATAAGCAATTCTTGTGTGAGATTGCTCTAGAGATGGAATGCAAATAGCCATATCATTTGCTGATGTAAAGTATGCTCCATTTTAATCTTGTAAATCCTCTTATTTTATGTTTAAAAACAACTTTGTATAGTAAGCTCGAAGGTGACTGACAGCAAAGGTATAATTTCTATAATCGTTGTCCTATATTATATCGGGATGATATGGTCTTGAATATCCTAATTTTCCGAATGAGCTTAAGAAGTTAGTATACATGAACCAAACCTTTTTTTCCTGAAAAACGGAATTAAACAGCTTTAAAACGTATCTTCCTAAAAGTTAGTCATCACCGTCAACGATCATAAATATTTCTTCAGGTTTGCAAAAATATTTAGCAGCCTATCTTAAATTGGGCATGGCAAAATGCCTTTCTTTATAGATAATCACCGAATATCTTTCAGGCGGTATCTTAGTTTGTTCATATTTTAAGAACTATTCGATCTTCTAGCCTGTGCCGTCTGTGGATCCGTCATCAATGACAACAAAATGATAATTGGTATAATTTTGCATGACCACTGAGATGATATTTTTGAGATATCTTTTTTTTTATATGTTATTGAAGGTGGGTATAACTAAACAAAAAGGCAACTCATCATATTTATCAATGTTGTATTTTTTCTGATAGTATTAATGTTCTCCCTAACTAATTGAGCTAGTTTGTGAGAATTCCATTGTCAAAAGATATCTCCATCTTTTAGCTCTTTCAATATCAGACTTACTTATGTTCGCATACTATTCATCAAGATAAGGATTTTTATTCACAACGCTCAGAATATTGTAGACTGGCCCTTGTCTTTTCTTCTTAGCTTCTTTTCTTCTTTATCTTTATATCCTTCTTTTTTAGTAAAATATTTGTTTTTGTTCCTATCGCCGAAGTTCTTTTTAGTCCTTATAAATAAAATTACTGGGGTTCTGAATATATAGATTGGCTTGCGAGTATTCATTTGGAATTTACTTTTGCTCCGATTATGGCTTTTATTTTTAGTCCTTGGAAATAAAATCATGGGAATTCTGAGTGTTTTGATTGGTCTGTGAATAACTGTTTGAAATCTATAATAATTACGGACGATTCATTAATACAATTTACTTATTCTTTTTTTAATTTATTTCCTAAAGTTTTTGATTATTTTACTAACCATTATTTTGCTTTTATTTTGAAAATAATTACGATTCAGGCACTCCTCCAAAATGATCCTTGGCATTTTCATCATCAATTGAGTTCTAGTCCGATTGATTTAGAGAGCCAACATCAGGTAACTTTTCTCGATTATTGTATCTGTATAAGTTTTCTTTATTTTCAACAGCTCCCTAAGTTTATAATTTTTTCCCTGAATTTGCAAAAAAGGTTATGCTAAAGAGAATGATCAAAACAAATGCAAAAGCAATGAACAAAATCCTATATATCTTCTTTGCATTTTTTCTTCCCCAATTACTCAAGCTGGCTAGTTTTATGTTAGCATCATTTTATTTGGGATTTGAAGTTGGTTGATTCTTTTAGCAAATACCTTATATCTTCTATTTGATACTAACTGCTGAATTATTTTGAATTTAGAGTTTTTATTCTTAATCCTCCTTCATTATTGATTGTGTTAATAATTCAATTATTTTTGCTATAAATTAAATGTTGATATTAAAAGGATGCTGATTCGGATGCGTTGTTATTCTGGAGAATTTAGTAAATATTAAAAGTTTATATTATCTGCTTTGCTTTCAATTGGTGAACTCATGTCTTTAAGGTGATTAAGTTAATATTAACTTCTGCTTAAAATTGAAGAAACTTGTCCTAATTTGCATATTTTGTTTCAGTTTTATGTTTGCTCTTTATTTTTTATTCGGCTATAACCTCAGTTAGAAATCAAAAGCTCAGGACTGCATATTTAATTTTTCATATTTGCTACATCCTATTAATTTTATACATGCATATATAAATAGTTCATATTTTTACGATGATAAATGAGCCAAAATTATTTATTATAATTGATGAGAGCAAGAGAGTGCGATATTGAGCTGATTCTCGAAGGAGATACCCTCGATGAAGATATTGAAAACCTTATATTGAATTCTAATGAAGGAATACCAGAATCAATGATTACCTCTTATTCTCGGAAAAAGTCAGGACCGAAAAGAATTCCCAGACAAAAAAGATAATTAAGAATGGGGTTTCAATCATAAGAACTTAGAAGAAAATTTGAAGAGGTCGTCAAAACTTTGCCGGGAAGACAGAAATAAGCATTTAGGGTCTTCGATTTTATTTCAATGTCCTAGAATGGAACCACGACACCTATTTGTCTGTATGGTAATACAGGCTGTGGTAAAACTTCTTTAATCACAAAAGTAATTGACTTTTTTAGCATAAATTCACAAACAGTCAGCAAAGTATACTTAAACTGTATGAAAATGCTGAACGTTTAGCGTGTTTATGATAGCATCGAATATTAACTGTTTAATTAAAAAACTCGTCCTTTTTCTCCAAAGGGTTTATATGACAAATTTTAAGGTTGTTCATATCTCCCAAATGACAAGACTAAGATAATAGTTTTAGACTAAATCGATTATTTCAGCGGTGATAAAGACAAAAATAAGAGATTTTTTTATAATATGCTTCAATGGCTTTAGACCAAAGCAAAGATCATTTTGGTGCTGATTTCTAACGTGGTAGATCTCGCCTCAAGACTAGATGACAAGGTACAATCTCGTCTTAAATTCTAAACTGTCATTTTTACACCTTACTCCTTTAAACAGATCGAGGAAATCATTGAGTTTAAGTATCCAACTGCTTAGAGAATACTTGAGAGAGGAGGGGTGCCTTTCCTATCAAAAAAGATTGCAAATATTAATTCGGATATTCGTCACCTTGATTAAATCTTTAAAAAAATATTTCAAACTTTTGAACGTTTGCAGCATCCACTCAGCGTATCAACAATAAGCAATTTAATTCATGAGGATGTTAAATCATTTCGAATGAATACATCGTATGGCCATCTCATTAAAATCCTTCACGAGGGAGAGGATAAAAAATAAATTTCCTATGAAATTACTAATAAACTTTTCATTCAAGGGAAAAGACAGCCCACGAGTGAGGAGATACTGTATATGTTATGCGAATTGCAGGACTCTGGGTTAGTCACTGTATCTGGAGCTCGTAAAAGCAGTGATTTATGCTTCCATGACTATGGTATAAAGGTGCATTAATCTTTGCATTTGTTCTATGGCGAAAATACCAGCAAGTGAGCAATAATGATAACTAAATTTAACATATCGCTTCAATTATATTATTTACAGTCCTTATGCTTAATATATTATTTGCATCTTCGGAAATAATATTTTTATCGCCTGAATTTTACAAGGTTTCAAAGTGATATTTGATGACTTACTTCAATCATAAAAATCAATAAAATTTAATAATCTTTATAGAGTAGGTTAATTTAGTAATTAATTTTTAACAATAGAAAAAAAAGATTATTTTAAATAGAAAAAGGATGATGAGAAGAGTGGTAAATGCCCTGTAAATGGAAATAATTCAATCTTTATAAAGTTAGGACTAAAAAGAATATTTTATTAAATGTTCATCAATTAAATTTACAGATAAATAAATCGAAGTTCGATGGTTTTTTATTTAAATTTTTTATTCAAGATCAAGATTATCATATGGAAGAAAAACGCAAATAAGTTCATGAATATCTGTAGGAATACGTTAATCCTATCGTTCGTCCCATGGTCTAAGAGATTGTTAGGAAAAGACCCACAAATATTCCCGCCTTTATCCACGAATACTCCCTTCGTCTCATGGGTAACTTTTCATAGATTTAGCCCGCGAAAACAATCCTGGACTTAATTCTGATTCTGATTAGGAATCTGAGGAGGCGCAGGCAGAGTATATGCGCCGCTACGAGGAGAAGAAAAAAAAGAAGATGGAAAAAAAGAATAGTCGGCAAGGTATCAGTGCTGAGGTGTTCGGACAGTTCAACAAAAAAGCAGATTATGTAGCCAAAGTAATTCCCAAAGATCCAACAATTAAGGAGGAGATCCAGAGGCTTATCGAAAAGTCTATTCTCTTCCAGTCTTTAAACCGCGATGACATCAGCATTGTTATAGATGCGATGGAGGAAGTGTCTACAATTGAGGGGCAAGCTATCATCACTGAGGGTGAACGTGGAGATACTCTTTACATTATCGATGGGGGCGAATATGACTGTTTCAAAATAATTGGAGGCAAACAGACCTATCTAAAGACTTACAAAGTTGGTGAATTCTTTGGAGAATTAGCTTTGATGTATAACGCCCCAAGAGCAGCCTCTATTAAATGTAAAATTCCTGGTAAACTATTTGGATTGGACAGAGCCACATTTAATCATATTGTTCAAGAGTCTGCCACAAAGAAACGCAAGTATTACTCTGAGATCCTGTCGAAAGTATAAATATTAGCTGAAATTGATCCCTATGAGAAGGAACAAATGTGTGATATTCTCAAAGAAGAGGAATTTTCAGCAGGCAGCTATATTGTCAAACAGGGAGATCAAGGAGACAGATTTTACATTATTGCTGAGGGAAGACTCATTGCTGAAAAGAAAGAAAATTAAAAAGATCCTATCAAAAAAGTATTTTAGTATGCGGAGGGAGATTATTTTGGAGAAATTGCCTTGGTGAAGAACACTGTAAGACAGGCTAGCATAAAGGCTGAAACTAATTGCCGGGTAGTGTCGATTGAGCGAGATGCCTTCAAGAGGTTGTTAGGTCCGATTGAGGAGATCCTGCAACGCAACATGTAAAAATACAAGAAATTTGTGATTCAATGATGAATTTACCTATAATTATATAAAAGTATCTTTCTAAGCAATTTGTGTTATTGCAGTTCCTTCATAAAGAAATATTTGAGAAATATAAAGAGATTCAGCCAAATTCTTATTTAGATTATCATAATTCTATAATTAGATGAAATATGCTTTCATATCATTGGATTCGAATGAGAACTTTACGCCCTTTTATCTCACGAAATTATCCGTTTTTCACCATATTATTTATTGCACGCTCAATTGTACCAACACTAAATTTAGTGCTGTCAATCTCTTGCATTAACTTTGAAATGCTAACCTGGCTACTAACACACACTTTCTTTTTCAGCAACTCCTCAGCTTTTTGAATTTATTCTGCGGCTCCTTATGATAGGTTCAAGCCAAATTCACGGCTACCCTCGATGATTTTCATGGTGGATACTTCAAAAAGATAATGCGCCTCTTCCACTTCTTCAATGCCTACATCATTTCTTAGTCGCATGCGAGCAATGGCTTCACTGAGTCTTATCACAGCCTATAACTGTCTTACAGTTATAGGGATATTTTGTGATCTTTTATTTAGGTTTTTTCTTTCTTTAGCCTTTTGTCTATCATCAACATATATATGTTGTAGTTTCTCAGAGGCAAGAGGAGTAAGTCTTGGATTAATGCGATTGCGAGCATAGCGAATATACTTCTTCATGATATCGAAAGGAACATCGGTCTATGAATTTTTCATTATTTTTCCCTGGTGAAGATCTAAAATATGAGTGGCGATCCGTTCGTTGGCTTCGGAGTTGTTTATGTCGCGCACAATAAAGATACAGTCAAAACGTGAAAGGATTGTACTTTGCAATTCAATTTGCTCTTAAACTTCTTTCAAGTCGTCATATCGACCAAGAATCGGATTAGCCGCAGCTAAAACAGAAGTTCTTGAGTTTAATCTGGTTGTTATGCCTGCTTTTGCCACGCTGATAGTCTGCTGTTCCATAGCCTCGTGAATTGCTACTCTATCAGTCTGTTTCATTTTATCGAACTCATCAATGCAAACAATACCTCCATCAGCAAGTACAAGAGCTCCTCCCTCAATTTGAAACTCACCTGTTGAGGAATCCTTGCTGATGGAAGCAGTGAGTCCAGCTGCAGAAGATCCTTTTCCAGATGTGTAAACTGCAATATTAGCTGCCTGTTAAACAAACTTAAGGAATTGTGATTTGGCAGTCGAAGGGTCTCCAATTAGCAAGACATTAATGTCACCTCTAAGTATAGTTTCATCTGGTAAATGCTTCCGTGAACCACCAAAGAGCATGCAAGCAATGGCCTTTTTGATCTCTTCATTTCCAAATATACCTGGAGCGATTGAACTATATATTTTCTCGAGAATCCTAGGATCTCGACTCATTTGTTTGAAAATTTCTTCTTCTTGCTATGTGTAACTGGTATCAGATCGTTATTTGGTTTTTTGAATTCCTGTGACATACATATATCCTCGTGATAACTGCTAAGTTTTCATATCATTGACTAGCATTACACCAGTGATCTTTACTCGATCTCCAGGAGTGCATTTGGATACATTACGACGATCCAGCACCAACGAATAGGTACGTGCTACCTCACCCACAGGAACATCTTCCGGAAACTCTTGTATCTTCATATGTTGAGCATCTATCACCTCTGAGGTAGGAAGAGCAACAAATGAATCTTTTGGACACTTCTGAGTGTGTCCAACTTGTCCCTCACAAAAAGAGGGAACATAAGGATATTGCCCAGGAGCAAGTTCAATGGTCTTACTATTGCGGCAGGATTTGCACTCTAACTTAAGTTTGCTGGCCTTGATAAAAGGTTTCGTGCAACTGATAATGATTCCCGAAATGACAAACATACGTGAAACCATGTTGCTCTTAATATCTCTAATCTTAAGAGGATTGTCGTCACTGCGCAGCAACACTTGCCATTCCTCATCTTTGTTGGCTGGAAATTCATCTTTATGCTCTTTGAGATAGGATTTTACAGCTCCCTCCATAATCTTCAGCACTTCCAAGGGGTTAACATATAATTTTTCATAGAGTTGCTCATCGTAGTTTCGCAGGTCTGATACCTCAACTCCCAGCACATATTTATGATTCCTCATTTGTATCTACATCCGCTTCTGGTAGATCCTAAGGTTCTCTTTGGTGAAAGAGTGTAAGAAGTTTTTGAAGAGAAGTTCATAATGTGTGTTAGAACCTTCCACTGAAGAATTTGGGTTTAGATTCTGGTCTGAAAAGTAAATCCTTGGTCCGTTCATCTCGCGCAATATTTATAATTCAAGTGGGATAAGGCGCAAAAAATAAATTGGTATCAAAAAAACACGAACTACGAGGATATATATTTACCTAAATAATAAATAATAGGATAAATCACTAGACATGCGTGTTAGAGCATACACAATTTTGCTTTGACATATTTCAACGCCAAATTACACATTGTTCTATCATCTTCGAAAGTAATTATCTTTTCCATAAAAATGTGATGGCGATTATTTGATTTAAATGAAGAACTTTTTAATGGATAAATTTATATATTTATATATAGCAGAAAATATGATCCTTGTAGCTCTAGTTATATAAAAAATGATTAATAAATATATTTATCCGTTTAATGATTCATATCTAACATTTTAGTTTGAAAAATCATAAACCTCAAATTAATTTATAATAGATTTATGATCAATTAGATTCGCTGTGCAAAAATCTCTCAAACTTAGATTTCCAGCTTTTGAAAAAAAATCAAAATTAATTGATTAGTTCATGATTTTGATTTTTTCAAAAAACAATAGAGAATGGCTGGTGGTAACTAGTATTTAATTTTTAATTAAATATCAAAAGAGGTTTGTCTTACTTATTAGGAAATCGTAGATGAAATCTGTTTTTTATTTATAATCACGATTGCAGAGATCTATCTATCCCAACAACCTTAAAACGTAAGAATAGATCAATTATTAAACTATTAAGCAAAGTCTAACCGAGAAAATTAAAGTATTCAGCTAAAGATAGAACAAGAAGAAGGTAATGGTAGGTTTAAACTTATTCTTATTTTAGACCCTTTAAATAAAAAATTAAAATAAATAACAGAAAACGAATAAATAAAAATTAATTAATAGAATGAAAAAATTAGATGATACAAAATATTGTGATTATGAATGTTGATGATTTATCATGATTGAATAGTTTTCGTAATAATATATCTAATTTTTATTATATTTCTTGGAAAGCAGAGACGGAACATTTATCTATATTTGATTTTTAATTCAATCTCAAAATAAATAGCATTAAGCTATTTTGTTTTATCTAATTACTTTTGTTTTAGCATCAGAATGTAGTTTATTACAGATACACTAAAATCAATATATTCCATAAAATTAATCATTTTTTTAATCATTTTATGCTATTTTAAAACCTAATTATGAATTTATGAAAACTTCTATTTCTTAGATAACTTTTGTATTCTTATTTTGTGTATTTTAGGATGTAGACTGACTATTTCGCTAATTATTTAATTAAATACTTGCATTTTGATGGATTTAATTGAGATTTTATATTTTAATTCAATCTCAAAAATGCTATAGTCTTCTTTTATTTTATTCCATTGAAATAATAGAATTTAAGGAATTATCCGATCTTATAAAACTAATCATATTCCTTTAGTGGATAGGCCTTCAATATTATTTTAGTCTATACATTCGTTGTCGACAGCTTTTTAATTTTCTTTTGTAATTTTTTGAAAGTCAAATATTTTAAACTTGTGCTTCATTCTTCTTCTATAATAAATCAAATGGAAGAAAAAGCTGAGGGTCAATTTACCTTGTTACTAGAGCGCTATGATGGTGTTCAAGTCAACATGTAGGTCCGCCAAAAGCACCTGCATTCAAAGAAGAGACATGTAAAAACTTGGACAATGTAAGAGGATTAACAACTTATGAAACTTTATAATGCTTATCCTAAAAAGTGGGCTGTTATCGCTTCTCTTATGACAGAACGCAATTAAAATCAATGTTTACATCGCTATAGAAGACTCTCTCAGCTCGACGCACATCATAAGATATGGTCGGAGGAAGAGGATGAAACTATTCGGAAGTTGATGAAAAAAATTGGAAAAAATTGGAAATTATTGTCTGAAATGCTGGGATCGAAGACAGGTAAACAGATTAGAGAAAGGTTCATCAACAAGTTGGATCCAATGATTAAGAAAGAAGATTGGTCAGATGAATAAGATAGAAAAATAATTGAGCTCTACACAAAAATCGGTAGAAGGTGGTCGTAAATCAGCAAGAATCTACCTGGTCGACCTGAGAACAAAATCAAAAACAGATTTTATTCATATATTCAGAAAAACTATGATATTTGCTATCACCCACTAGAAGTAAAAAATGCTATTGTAGAGAAATAGCCAAATACATAATCAAGAAAGAGTTAAGTTAACTCAGATTTTAGTTCAAACAGACCAGTAGAATTCAGATAAATTACAAGTAAGATTCAAAATTGCAGTGGTTAGATAGAATAAATCGGCAAGGAAGAGAAGTGTTTTATGTTCAGCTTTCCATCCATCAACCAAATGGAACTTTAAATCAAAATCGAAGATTAGCAAGAAAATCGCGGCAACAAAATGATGGGAGGCTCAATGATGAAGGTGGAGGAGGAGTGGATTAGAAAGGAAAAGATGGATGACTTTGAACCCAATGTAGAGGCCCAGAATGACCTGTTTTACCTGTCCAACTGATTATTATTGACTGATAGTAAAGTAATAAATAATTATAAAGGTAAAGGTGAACTATATCCCTTATTAATTATCAATAAACAAAAAATCCGTTTCAATATTTTTTGTTCTTGTTCTGTATTAAAATAAATCAAAAAGCATTAAATATACTTATGATAGCAATAGAATAGCTTTAGGTGTGTTTTATTCCTAAGAGAATGAATAATGATTTAAATTATTCCTCTTCTTTATAATTTGCAAAAACGTCTTCAACTTTAGTCTTTAAAAAACAAAATGAGAAGATTCTCTGCAATATCAACATGTTTAATGTTTAATAAAGAAAAGTCTTCAATAAACTGCATGCAGATCATTTTTTGTATTTTACTATAAGCTTTCAGAACTTAATTGTATTTTTTAAAAGCTCATTTTTATGCAGAAGACATGTATAATCTAAAGCCACACCATTCAGTGTTTCATTATGATCTAAATTGACAAATAATTAACTTTCTACTATATCTTTTGCTTGGCCAGCCAACTGTTATTTTAACCAATCGATAAATTATAGGTATTGTTGTTCAGTATCAAAGGCATAAAAGATGTCAGTCTGTTCACAGTAGAAGCCATACACTAAGGAATTTTCATTAAAATTATTTTGCTAATTATTCATAAACTTATTATTAAATATTATAAAAAACAAGCAATCACTCCTACAAATAATCAATTTTTTTTATTGGATATTTTTGCCTATCCTTTTGATCATAAACAAAAAATGAGTTTAAGATTATAGTTAGCAATGCCATAATTATGGAAGAGTTTAAAACCAACAATATGTACCAGTTTCAGTACGCTCATCAACATTGATCAATTCAAGTCCCAAAGATGCTAAGTTACATGTTTATAGATAATGATATCATTTTTCTTTCTTGGTGTAAGAAACGTTATCAATTGTGCTGTTGATCTTTGTTTTTAGGATGTCAGCCAAACGAGTATACTCTTACTTGTATCGACGAGCTTCCATTTCGAGAGAGTAGCATCGCTAGGCGAGCTATCTCCTCTTTCTTTCAGAATCGCCTTACAATTACTTTATGGCCATTCGTAACTCTCGAATTGATACTTGCAGTTGATTGTTTTCTTGTTTCTTGCCTTCCAGTTGTTGCTTCAGTATCTTGATTTCAGAATCATTATCATTTACTGATCTACCAATCAAGTTATCCTTGTCAGTAAGTTAACTTTTCAATTTGGAGATGACGTAATTTAGCTGAGGAATTTGCTCCTGAATATCATTACGATCCTGAGTTACTCTGGCGATTTCGTCTTCATATCCCCTCTCAACCTCCATCAACTTGCTGTCCTTGTCTTGGACAATTCGCATCAACTCTTGAATTTTTCGATTAAGACCCTCCTTGCTATCTTCAACAACCTTTAACTTCTGTTCATAAGACTTGGTAAGATATTGAGCCTTCTTAATCTCTTCATCCCGGGCTTTATTTTTAATATCCCTGATTTGTTCTTCGAACTGTAATCGATTTGAAATCAGTAAATCGTTCAACTTTTTATTCTCAACAGTAAAATCCTAAATTATCTTTTAGATACCCTCTTCAGCATTTCAGAAGCTTTCCCTTTTTACTCCAATCCCTTAATTTTTCTCTCCATCTCGAAGGTTAATTGCTCCACATAATCCTGCCCCTCCTTCTTGAATTTATCAAACTCCTAGTTGTATTGCAAGGTGGTGTCTTCAAAGTTTTTGGTCTCCAACTGCAACTGGGTTTCCAGTTATTGAATCTTTCCTCCATAAAGTTCCTCGATCCGACCAAGTTAGTTCTTGAGTCGATCGTTTTCAATGGACAAATCTTGATTTTGATGAAGAAGATTATTGATTTTGAAATCACTCTCGGAAAGAAGGACCTACTTGCGACTATATTCATCTTTAAGTTTGATCAATTTATTTTAGAATTAGATCCTCTTCTTACGTTAGTTGTCCAGATCCATCTAAAAACGGTCCTTGGCCTATCTGAACTTCTTTCGCTAGTTCTAGAGCATAAATTCAACTTCACCAAACCCTCCCCCATGCTCATCGAGTCCATCTGAAATGGCAAAACATATTACTTCTGACAGGAGAAATGCCTCGATTATAGCCTCTGGAGACGTTACTGTATCCCAGGTTTTTCTGAGAGGCGTAATAGTCTTGAGTATTTCCGAAATTTGATTTGTAGTTCATCTTATTGTAAATATAGATATTAATTTGAAGGCGATTAAAATTTAAAAAAAGGACCAACTATTATTCAAAAAGATATGATAATAGCAATTTAAAATAAACAAAAACTTAAAAAGCTGAGATTGAATACAGGTTGGGAGCAAACAATTTGATACAATATTTTAAGAGTAATCAGCATTATTATCGATTTATATGAAGGTAGTCGAGTTGGCTCCGATTGATCAATCACAATTAAGAAGATAAGCATCAAGAAAATAATTTTTATTAAATAAATCATTAAGAATTGGTGAACAGGATCAAGATAAAACAAAATATAAAATTGTATACAAAATTAATTAAATTAATTTTCTTCTTTTCCCTTTGCAAAAATTATTTTAATGGCTGGAACCCACACTTTGTTAATTTGCAAAATCCTTTCCATTATTATTAATTATTATATGGTATGATTTATAAGTTCATATTTTACTCGTTGTACTAATAGAATAAAGAGAAATGAATGAATCGGGTCCACACACTGGTAAAAAAATATAGAACTACGTGTTTAACTACTCAGATTTCCTAGGCAAAGGCAATTTTTCAAAATGTTTTAAGGCATGCAATACAGTCACCAGTACAATTTTTTCCATCCAGACGAGTAAGTAGCCATCAAAATTGTCGAACTTAATTCTATAAAATCGGAGAAACTATAACAATTACTCTTCTCTGAAATTGAAGTCCTTAAAGAAATGAATCACCCGAATGTCCTGCGATGCTTTGAAGTTTTTACCAGTCATAGAAACTGTTATATCATCACTTAGCTCTGTAACGAAGGGGATCTGTAAAGCAAGTTTAAGAAAAAACAGAGGATGGAGGACAGCGAAATTAGGACCATTGTCGCGGACATCTATAAGGGACTTCAGTACATTTCTGCTAAGAATATTGTACATCGAGATTTGAAAATTGCCAACATCTTCATGCACAATGGAGTGGCTAAAATTGCAGATTTCGGATTTGCATTGCATTCCACGTATGTTAGTTCATAAGGCAGGAAAAACTTTAAAGATTTAAATATTGGGTCTCCTCTATATATGGCTCCTTAAGGCGTTATTGATAATATATACGGGCTGAAGACTGATGTGTGGTCGTTTGGAGTTATTGTTTACGAGCTGTATCATGGACATACTCCTTTTAGTTATTGTAAAAGCCAATAATAGCTTCGGCAATCTATAGTTAGACCATTACAGCGAAATCAGCTCCAGCTTGATCTTCCTAATGATGCAAAAGACTTAATTTTATCCTGTCTCTCAGTGCGATAAGATAAACGACCAACAGTTGTTTAGTTAATGAATATTCCTTATCTTCAACATGCGCTGCAATACAACAAGGGTGGAAATATTGGTATCCAACTTAGCTCTCCAATAAAATCCTATGGAAATAAAGTGATTACCACCAATTCTGATGAAAATAGTCGAGGTAGAAACAAAATAAAGTTAAAATCAGCTTTTACGCCTCAATATGAGTCGATTCCTAGCAGCAGTTCGCTAAATAAAAATGAAAATTTAAATAAAATTTGTTTTAACAAAACTTCTCATCCATTCCATCAATATAATAACTTCATTCAAGTCCTCCCAAATCAAAATATTCCATCTCCAACTAAAAATATTTCTCCAACTAAAAATATATATATAAATACATCAATAGTACCGACATCATCTTATAGCCCACCAAAGAGAAGCAATTCAGTCAGTAATCGGATGAATAATAATGCTTTGACTACTCGCTCTCCTCTAGCTATTGTGAATGAAACTCTTAATACACAATCAATCCAAATTTTTCACTCCAGAAGAAAACAATATCTGATTTCAAATCAGATTACTTTTAAGGAATGTGTTAGTTTGCTCCATTACTGTAGATTAATTTTCAAGTACTTGCAATGTTTTAAAGAATTAACTTGTCTTAAGGAGCAGAATGACAAGCTTCACTATGCAATCCTTGGAAAATTTCTCGTACTGATTCTACACTAAGTATATGATGAAGTTAAAACTCAGAAAATTCGTTATGAAGGATAAAACACTGAGATGAGAGTAATAAAATTGCATGAAGTGACTTAAGAGTATGCCAGAAAATACGATACATAATTAAGCAAAGACATCATTCAGAATTATCTTCCACAGCAAATATAGTATGAGCTATCTTTGGCTTCAATTATCAATGCAACTGCTAGTTTCTCGCAATCTATGTGGATTAATGAGAAGAGTAGCCTTTAAAATTTTATTGTGGGAGAACTCCTGCTTACGATATACAGCAGCAGTGCATTACTGCAAGAGTGTTACTTTAAGAAAAGTTATGAATCTTTCTAAAAAAATAAACAAATATAAGACATCCTTAATAAGAAAAAAGATCAATTTACCCATACCAGCTATATGAAATACAAAAGCCAACTATTTGGAACTCAAAATATTAGCCCTCGATGATTTAATAATATCAAATCAAAGGATGTTTTATAAACAATATAACAAGCAGAGTCTCTAAATTGAGAAAATATATTTACTTATTTTATAAATTAATAAGATTATGACCAGTTCATCATGACATCATTCGCTGCGTTTTGATTCCGCGAAGGCCTCGAGTTTAAATCTTGAAGCAAAGATAGCTACCAATAATAGGGCGAGGATAATCACAAACAGACTGATTGGTTTTTGATACACGCCGCTTGGTGAATAATCATAGAGCACTTGCACTTCCCTATCCTTGATGATTCCATGATAGTTGCTAATAATATAGGTGGGTCTTCCATTGAAATCAAGATATCCCTCGCTGGTAGAAACTTCCACAAGATTCATGTCGTAGTCCTTGCCTCCAATACGTATCCTGACATTTTCAGAGCCAGAAGGTAAAATTAGTTTAACAATAAAATCTTCAGCAATTATTTCTTAAAGTGCATATTCCAACTTTACATTGAGTTCAAATTTATTTCCATCATGGAAAAGCACACCGTCCCCTGTTTTTATATTGTAACCCATCTACCAGTTAGATTTCCATCCTCCTAAGAGACTAAAACGGGGCTGCAGAGCTACGTGAACTTTTCGAGATGAATCGTCTCTGTAGGCTTTTGAGGTTGAGATATTACCTACCTCATCCAAATAGTATAGACCCCAAATTTCATAGGGGAGATCGAATTAGATACCTCTAAAAGCATTTTTTGCATCAGCTTGGCTTCTAGAACCATATGTTACTCTTGAAAATTCTCCTTTAAGGGAGGGGCCAGTATTAACCATCTTATAGTTTTCTATGATTCCAACATTTCCCCAGTGCGAGACATCAATAGTCCTTTGAACTTCAGTAAACACAACTTGTGGATTGTTGTTAACTCCGAAGACAATGTGCTTTGTTACGCTGAAAGGAGAAGTCCTCTTCTCGGAGAAGGTGACTTGCCCCAAACCTTTCTTCTCTCCATCACTATCATGCTCACTATATTATCAATTTTAGTACAGAATTTTAGCAAAGCGATATGTACTCTCTTGAGATTATATTTAGTAGGGTGACACTAAAAATTTCGTATCTGCATATTGTAGACGCTGATCCTCACTCAGTGATATACTGGAAGGCAAATTGACATAGCGGTTGATGAACAAAATATTGATAAGAAGTTCTCCTTCCTCCCCGATCTGGTAGTTACTGGGCAAAGTCACTTCATAATGCGCAAAGGTAGTTCCTTCCTGAATGACTCGAATAATACATAGATATAAACGCTCCGAGAAAATGCAAGCATTCTTTTGTCTTTTGTGTTTTTCGTGAAGCCTATTATGGATATTTTTGAGTCATATTCCAAAGGGATCAGATAGGAAAAGCGAGAAACTTCATCTTCATTAGCTTTGAAATGGATTTTGACCGCCTCAGTGGGGTAAAGTCCAGCAAGGTTGACTGTCCTCTCAACTGAGACAATGGATAGTTGTTGAAAGTGAGCGCTGCAAGCCAAAACAATAAGAACGCCTATAACAGCGATTGAGTTGATGTTGCCACGTATCATTATTAAATTATTAATTAGCTAATAAAGATTGAATTTATTAGCACATAATAGGCCATTATCCTCGAGCCTAATGATAATTTATCCAGTTTATATATATTTGTCGTGAAAGATTTATGAAAGATATGATTCGAAAATATTAATTACTTATTTAAAGTTATGAGAATCATGAGTTCCTTGAATCTACTTAATTCACTAAGGGCATAATTTTACAAATGCGTAACTGATTAGCAAGGTCAACAGTAAAACTGTATAGAAACATTGCCGTTTTTGATAATAGCTTTTGGTTTGTTCATACTTTAATAAGATTTAGCCATGACTGAGAACTTTTTGTGAATCTTGTTTTGCGGCCTGTTCGTACACGTGCTTAATATAGTCCTCTTAGGTTTATGGTTCCACTGACATCCTTAATTTAAATAGAATACACAATTATTTGAATTATAAAGAAGGGTAAGAATATGTAAAAATAAATAGTGCACCATCCATTTTATTAAGAATAAATCTATAAGTAAATCAATTATATTGAGTGCTATCATAATCAGGATCATTTTTTGTTAACAACTTTGTTCTTTGGCTATTTGCCTCCTTTTGAAGAATCTTTTTTAATATGTTTTGTCTTTTCAGAACCTGTAGGAACTTCTCTTTTATCTTTATCATCACGTTCTTCATTAATGTGCTTGACTAATTTCTGCCTCAACGATCTTATTTTATTGGAACAGTGTGGTACAGACTTTAGAGTGGTTTTTCCCTTTCCCTTTTTTTGATAAATAAGATGCCCTAAGAAAAAGGATTGCTCTGCTCTTTCCACATAATAGTTTTTTTTATTGCGATGCACAATGAAAACGCTATCAGTGATGGCCGGTATTCCTCCACTGATGCTGCCATTCTCATCAACAATTTGAATTAAATTATCGCTGTTATCTTCAACACCTTCAGGTAGTTTTATAATGAATACGTCCAGAACTGATTCATCGAGACTGTTAATTGGATCATTCAGTAAAATGTAGTCGCCTATTTCGAACTTGAGGAAATCAGCGCTAAAGAGTGAATAGCCTTTCAGATCAAATACCACATTATTTTTGAGAATAAGGCGAGTTGCCTTTCTCTCATAGAAAGGACCAGCAACACTAGTAGATTATGCCTCAAAGGGGTACTCAATCTGAGGAAAGTGATAGTATTACTCATCTTACAAATTTTATTACAAAGGAAATTTAGTCATTTATTTGGGCACTATAGTCTGAAAAGACGATGCAGTCTTTACAACTCTGTCTTTTCCCAGCCCTTTAACATTTAACCATCCAGTGACTGCTTTTCTACCACTTGATTTGGCACAGGCAACTTCATGATGAGAGACATTCGATACTTAGAAGATGGCAAGAGTATTTTTAGTGACTTTAATGTGTTTGGCTTCTTTTGTTGCAGTTTCATCGTACAAAATGAGATCTGCGGTGGGATGGTCTTCGAGGTAGTAAGAAAAAGCGAATTTCCTGTCTTCAATCACATCATCGTGGCACAAAAGATAATCTCCCTCAAAGTAATAGGATGCGAATATATTGTAACTTGTATCCTTCAGGTCGATCAGTTTGGCAAATTGCTTGCTGAGTTCTTCCTTAAAAAAGGAAATAGAAGGCTCATCAACCAACTCATATGTTTGAAAGAAGTGAAAGAGATCACTTTCTTTTTAATAGAATTTTAATTTGCTGTAGGCCTCCACCAGCTGTGCATATTTTTGAGCATCCAGGAAATTAGGTATTGCGCAATGCTTAAAGGGGGCTTCAACCATTTCAATCATTGTATTTTAGTTTATATAAGTGAATAATCAACAATATCTTAGGAATGAAATTACTAAGTTATTTTCATTCGACTAGATAGAACATTTGTTTCAGTGAACATTATTTTATAGAATCAATCCTCACTTTCACTATCTTCTCCGGAAGTTTCATAAAAAACCTTACGCTTATTAAGGATCGACTTAATCCGTTCTGAAAATACACTTCCTGAATGATTTCTAATAAGTTATTTTGCAACAATGAAGTTATGCCTGTTGTAGTTATTGAGCTCAGTAAAATTAGTAATAACTGAACTATAAAATATTTACATGCACAAAGATTGATCCTTAGTGATTTGAATGAGGGGAAGGTCAATTTACGAAATGCTTTCATTTCTGCAATTTAATTGTTTTTAAGGTTAATCCACCTCAAACTGGGAGCATCGATGTAGATGATTGGTTCGCAATTGGTAATCCAATTATTTTACAGATTAATATACTGCAAATCGGTGAACTTGATATGCTGAATATCTTTGATAATATTCTTTTAATAGTTCTTCACTGAAATAATATCAAGGGTACTCATCTATAGTTTAAATATTTTGGTCTATTCCACAAAAGAAAGAAAGTCTTTCATTTTCCATGTTTTGTACTTTCCCTTGTTGACAATCCAATTAATACGCTTCGTTTTTTTAACTTGATGTACAAGAATTTCCTTAAGATCAGGGTCCAAATGTTATAGATTAATAGTCGCGCCCCTTTTTAGTCTTGCAATTGGACCTAACTTTTCTTTGAAACTTTCCTTCTTCATTTCAAATTCTCCATATAGTTTGAGTTAATAGATCAATAACCGATTTATAAAATTGAGTAAAGCACTCATCGACGCGAAATGTCAATATAAAACTGCATGTTTTGAAAAACATAATATTTCATTTGCAATCTAATAAAAAATAATTTTCGAAGATAAATGTGAGGGCATTTACATAGAATACTTATTAATGATTAATAATGAATATCGAAATGAAAGATAAAGATATCATGGGCGATTTATTGCGTCGAAGATGTTCTCTGTCAGCAGGATCTCAGCCTCAAGTGTGGCCCTGCATTTGCCTTCTTCCTCGGCGCTGCGACTCAATTTGGATGATTTCCCTACCTTAGCCTATAAAGCTTTGTACTGCACCAATAATCTTCCAAGTTCTTCTTTTTTGTCCCTGAGCTCATGCTATCTCCTAGCTAATTAACTTTCCAGTCTTGCCTTCTCGAGTTGATGTACATTACGAATCTGTTCGACTTCTTTGTTCTTCAGTGCCTCGAGCTCTACCCTTACTTCTTCGCGCAGTTGCACATTTTCTCGTTTGGACAAGGTGGTATCATGCAGAATATTTACATTGCCAACACGCTCTGCTTTCAGATCACGTTATAGTTCGCGGCACCACTCTGTCAAGAAGGCGTTACGAGTATTTAATAGTTCATTAGCTTCTTTCTGAGATTGTAATTCTTGTCTTGTCATTCCGACTTGCAATAGATGTTCTGCTTCGTCATCGGCATTCTTATTCTCAAGCTAATGCAAGTTACGCTTTAATTATAATATTTTCTTTTTGGATGCGCTTATCTAATTATTAAGAGCATTTTGCTCTGCGGCATTGATGGACTACAACTGCTTCATCTTTTGGCGATTTATATCCCTGAGCCGACTGATTTCTTTGAGCAAATGAGAGATTTCTCCATTTTTTAAGGCAATCTGAGCATTGAGAATATCTGTCTCTGAATTTTTGTTTATAATCGCTGTGTGTAGATCGTCAAGTTTGCTCTTTGCATCATCCTCAATCTGTTTCATTGAAGTAGTGTAGTTTTTCAGTTAGTTATCTCTTTCAATCTCCATTGCAATAATTTTTTGGCTTAGCATCTGTACAGAATGCTGTTGATCTGATGCTAATTGCTTGTGCTGCGTCTATAGGTTGCGGTTCTACAATTCCAATAAATCAATCTCATTCTTTTGATCTTCAATTTATCTTTTTAAGGAATCAACAATAGCTGCGTGGGCCAATCTATTTTCATCCCATTCTGCATTGGCTGTTCTTAGGTTTTAATCATACTGAGCATTCAATCGAGCCATTGTGTCATATAGTTCTAATTAATTCTCTCGCTGAATGATGAAAATTTTATCTTAGAGTTTAGCCACCAACTGTCTTAATGAATTTTCAGAGCTTTCGTGACTTTAGAGCTGTCGTTTATCACATTATAAAAGAAATTTTATTTCATCATTCTTTTTATTCAAAGTTTGATTCAAGTTACTTATTTCCTCCATTAGGGTTTCCTCAATAAGTTGTCCTAGCCTTCGCACATTACCGATTCTGTCCTCTGTTTCATTAATGAGCTGAGAACGACCTGCAAGAGATTTATCCTAGTTGTGACTGTGCGTATCTCCTAGTTAATTTCTGAGTTAACTGGCTAACTCTTTGAGGCGGGTGATCTCTGAGTTCTTTTCCTGTTTAATATGTTCAAGTTTCGTATTGAGAGCACCTTCAATTGTCTCCTTTAGGACAATGGTTCCCTTGAGTTAACCAATTTCCCTTTTCATTTTTTCCTGCAAATCTCTATTTTCACGTTTAACGGATTCTAGCTCCTTGTCAAAGGCCTCCTTAAGCGCCTTTCGCTCTTCCTAACCATCATTGGTGGTTTTATTTCTTAGTTCTTATCCTGTTCCCCTTAGTTTTTAGTTGTTTCTCTTCTCTGTCTGTACTTCCTCGCGCAAGTTCCTTATCGATTGATTTGCGTTATCCTGCTAAAGTAAAGCACGATCTAAATCTCTTTTAACCTTTTCTAACTAGTCTCTGTTGTCTAGGAAGTTCGTAACAGTAGTTTGGTTCTCCTTGAATAGAAGATCATATTTGATTTGGTAGTCCTCTGCTTTCGAAAGTTTGAATTTAGTCACACTAAGGTCATGCTACAAGCGGGCAATTTCCACTTCGTAGCGGTTTACTTTTCTTACATAAAATTCCACATCATGCCGAGTAGGAGAGTCGCCATGAAGTTGCCTATCGGTCTGTTGAGGCCGTATTAAGTCCTATCGCTCATTAAAAACACGCTCAGTACGAGTGGAGTTACGTACACTGCCATAGTTCTGGTCAGAGGGTTCTCTTTGCGACATTTAACGTTGATATTATTCAAATCAATTTAGGTTAATAATCAAGCGGGCAGATTGTGAATAAAGAATATGTATAAAAATACTCTTGGAAGGAGTAATCGGAAGGCACAAGAAATATATCTTTAATTTGATTTCAAATTGGAATGGAATGCGTTGTGTATAATTAGATGCAAGAATAGCCCATCGATAAAGTCGAATACGTGACTTACGATAAACTGCCCATCCCCTCCTCACAGGCCGTTTCTCAGGGGAGCATCAGCCTCGGGTTTGAATCTAAAGATTGGTTCGTCCACTTCCAAACACTCAGTACGCGCCATAATATTCAGCCAATCTCCGTCAAGCCAACCGATACTACTCTTCTCTTTTCCTCAACTAACTTCTCCCCAATAATTATAAGCAAATTCTTGCTCAGGTGTAAAACCTCCGCAGTAATAACTCTAAGGAAGCACTGACTCTCCTTTCTGAAATAATCGAGTTTCAAAATTTAGGTAACCTCTAGAGCGAGATTATCAGACCCATTGTAGCCTCATTAATTGGTAAATCAGTAAGCTAAAAGGGTTTCATTAAAAGTCAGGCCCTGAAGGGACTTAATCTAATTCCTCTTAAGTGGAATCCTTGGGCTTTGGAGGAACTTTGTCAGCAAACACAAGCCCTCAATGGTATAATTTCATAATTAGCCATTAGGTTGATTGGATAAATGTTGGAAAACAATAAAGGCTGGGAGGTTGATGGCAAATTCTTGAAGAGTTTATCTGGAAATTTGAATGGCAAGAGGGCTTTCGTACAGAAGAAGGCCCGATAAATATTACGCGGACTGAAAGACAGGGTCGGGGAAGAACAGTTGTAGGTAAAGATTAACAGTTCTGGTGAATTGCTGGAAGAGGAATCCAATACTTTGAGGCGATAGTTGAAAGAAAAGTAGGAGAAAGCCAAAGGTCCTAGTCTAAAGGAGCTCATGAAGGCTAAAAAACAGCAGCAGCAAATATGATAAGATTAATTCAAAATTATAACTCAAAAAGTTCTTATCTTAGCAAATGGTATGAATAGTTGATATGATTTGGTATTGATTTGCTAGAGTTACCAATAATCACGAGGCTTTTAGCAGATCATCGATAAAATATTTGTTAGCTGAAGTAGCCATGCAATTGCACTTCCTAATAAATTAATTGACCCTCATATTGTGCTTTATTTGATTGATAATAAAGTACACTTAAAATATTTGAATACAAAAATTATATAAGTATTCATCAATTTTCAGCCTCCAAAATAATCAGAAGACCAGTAGGTTTGGTACTCATCCCCAGATCTTATCTCCTATTAATAAACCAAGCTTTATTGGTTCATGAAACACTATCATTTCTATATTTTGATTATCTTCTGCTTGATTTATCGAAGCGCATTTTTATATGAATAAAATATTAAAATGCCAATATTATTTTTTCAATTTCAAAATTGATAAATTCTTCTTCATAGTTTTTTAATTTTGAATAAAAATAAGATATTTTTCTTCTTTTTTAATTCTTGATTTTTAAAAATTGCGTAAAAAAATTGATGTTTATTTATTTCAGGTTTTATGCAATATCTTTGGCATTGATTTAGTAATATTTATCATTATCTGATTTGCCATGAATTAAAATTTAAAAATTAAAGCGAAGTATTTTTGACCAGCAAAAATAAAATAGCATAACATAATTTTAAAGGCTTAGTAATATTAGCAATATCATTGATTTTACCTTTTTGATAATAATTTAAATTTTAGATGACTGAGGAAGAAGAAACCTCTGCTGCCGGTGACTAGCCGGCAAAGGGAGGCAAGCAGCAGTTCATTGGTCATTATTCGGTAGCTCCCGAATACATGAAGGATAATGATCACATTACTCATGGATACCGTATCAATTTCAACACTCCTGGTAAAATTTTACGCAGCCTATTTATGGTCCACAACGAAAGTGTGAACATTTGGAGCCACTTTCTGCCTGCCATCATCCTGATCGGGTTGCTAATATCGGTTTATTTGATGCTCAGCGCCTAAGCTATGAGCAGGTCTTTTTATCAGTGTCAAACCGAAATAAAGAAAGCGGTGGAAATCTACACTTAAACACTCAATAACTTAACTCTTCTTGCTGACTACGACACCTTCTCAGAACAGACCAAACTGGAACTGGAATAATTCAAGCAAGCAGTGTTCAACAACTATCAGCAGTTTACAGTTAAAATGCAGTAGAGTTCGGCCGAACTGCAGACTATAATCTAAGAGCAGGCCGAGGCAATCAGAACCAACGTCAAAGAGATAATTTCTCAAAATATTAACAAATTTGAAATGATGAAGCTTCAATTCGAATAAACCTTAGCTCCAATGCTCGTTTAAGAACTTAACGAAAGACTAGATAATTCTTGGACTACATAACTTAAAAATGCAGTTTCAAGCCTTAAGAAAACGATGGATTCCTAAGATTTCCAATATATTTAGCTCTACGAGCACCTGCCCAATCCTCACCATATATCCCGCTGGCCTATATTCGTTTTCCTTGCATCAGCAGCCATTTGTTTGCTGTTTAGCACGTGTTTTCATCTTTTCTACCCTATGTCTAGCAGTATTCATTATTTAATTTAGGAACCTATACAATAACAAACCGCTTTGATTACGCTGGCGTTAATCTCCTGATTTCAGGCAGCACTGTTCCTCCATTCTACTATGGAATGTATTGTCACTTTGCAGTTGCTATACTCTATATGACGTGCACTATCATCATTGCCGTTACTATCTTTATCATTTGCCTATTTTAATGGGTTCATCGACCTGAAAACATTAAATATAAGGCAATGCTATTCGGTGGGTTCGGACTTAGCAATTTCATCCCTATCGCACACCTCCTGATTAATGAACTAGTCTTTAACAACTATGGCGATCCTTATGAATTTTCACCATCATTACCTTATATGCTGCTACTAGGGGCATCTTATTTGACAGGATTATACGTTTATGCTGTCAGATGTCCTGAACGCAATAATCCGGGGAAGTACAATCTGTGTGGGCACAGTCATCAAATATGGCATGCGATGACAGTACTAGGCATAATATTTACCTACCTGGGTGCTCTAAAGAGTTTTTAAATGCGCAAAACCAGCCAATGTCCTGCTTGATTTACCTTTTCATCATGAAAACTAATTAAATTAAATAAAGGTATATTAACTGAAGAGATTGATATTATAATTTTTGTTTCTGGATTTAGAATTTTGAACTGTATTGATGATAACATGATGATTATGGTTTACGTAGTATGATAGGTCATAAATCATTTTATCTTTAAATTTTTGAGCGAAGTTTTACTTTCTATTTCACGTTTTTTAGGATTTTATCTCGCTTTTACCTTCGAAAAAGGAGCTTTTCCTGCCTTTACTGGAGTAATAATATTGGTGCTTATGACCTGCAGCGGTTCCTTAATATCCTTAAGTGTGAGGGGAGGCGATTATTTTAATTTATTAATTTGTTTCAGTAAATCTGACTTTATTTCTTCCTTCTCCTCTGCCTCTTCAGTGATGACCTCGAGCTCTGTTGCTGTTTCCACTTTTTTACTGAGTATTTCCTCTAGTTAGTTATTTAACTGCTAAATCTCTTTATCTTTCAGCACTAAAATCTTCTCCAGTTAGTCATTTTCCTTCTTTAAACTTACAATCTTACCCTCCTGCAAATCATACGATTTTTCAATAATTTTGGCAGTCAGAAATAAATATTTCTCATCATTAATCTAAAAATTGTACTCTCTTAGTTTCAATAAAAGTTATTGCAGTATTTTGATAAAGAGGGCTTGCTGTTGAAACCCTTTGGCGATCTTCAGTTATTTTTCATATTTGTTGATTTGATCTGTCACAATGTCAGTCAATTACCCACAAATGATTTCCTAATATTCCTCATCTCCCACTGTAGTTATGTGTTTGGACAATACCATAGCTTAAATTTACCGTTCTAACTCTTTGCAGCTGTGATTGGTTTCATTCATAATTTAGTAAACCACATCAAATCTCTATCCGCAGCATAGTTGATCGTATACTGATCTAATTTGAGATAAACCAGTTTAAAGAATGTCTTCTATATGCTAATCACCACAATTAGTGAAGATAGAATGCAGAACATCATCTTTAAAGTAGCCTAAACAGTATTGATAACTATTAGATTTTTTCATTGCGATCAGCTATTTACAACTTTTTCCCTTAAATTGAATAGCTTGGAATGTGACAAAGTCTAAATAAGTCACCCAACACTCGTTTGCTAAGTATATTTTGAGTATATTCTTCCCCTTTTTGTGTCTTACCTGCAAGCAGAATAAATTAAGGAGTTATTCCACCTGATAAGAATAGTCTCCTGCCAGAGGTACTGAGATAGTCTGACTACACAGAAGAAGCATCTCCACAAACATCCGAGACTTGTTTTTCGTGCTTGTATAGAAGCAACCTGGCACCATTAAAAGATAACAGTCCCTGTTGCCCTCGTACTCATAAGCATAAATCTTTCGTTCATCCTCATCGCTTAATACAACTTCATATGCAAATCTACCCATACGCTGTAGCTATTAGAGGTTGAGCATGATCATCTCGGAGTGCGTGAGACTAGCGATGTGGCGACGCTGCATGCGACAAGTGGATTACTACTGACTTTATTCGCTCATAACAGCTATTTGGATTTATTACTAATATAGGTATAGGAGATATTTTATCATTCAGCAATAGCAATTTTTCTTCCAGTTAAATCCCTATTGATCAGAAGCAACCTGCTATAAGGTAGTGCCTTTGCGACCATTTTGCCCCAAGGGAATCGGAGTACGTTCGGTAAGAGTGCCTGCCACACCCATGAACATATCTTTGACATTAACGCCAGTTTTTGCAGATGTTTCGTAGTAAGTCAAATTCTTATCCTGTACAAACTGTGCTATTTCCTCCTCAGATACTTGTCGCTATGCATCAGCCTTATTTCCGACGAGTACGAGCAATGCGTTAGCATCTGTGTAACTTTAAACCTCATTTATCCAGTAGTTGCGTATATCCTGAAAGGAATCCTTCACGTTTAGGTCGAAAATGAGGAAGACGGCATGTGAATCTAAGTAGTGATTATTGTACTTTTGTAATATGTATTGACAATAGTACGAAAGCGTTCCTGCCCTGCAGTATCCCAGATCTGCAGCTTAACTATCTTATTGTTGATGTTAAGCGACTTGAATCGAAAGTCGACCCCAATGGTAATCATGTAATTTTCATTGAAATCGTCATCAGCAAAGCGTAGCAACAGTGAAGACTTACCCACTGCTGAGTTGCCCACCATAACGAATTTGTAGAGGTAGTCGTATTACTTGCTCTTCATTTAAATCTAATATTGAAAATGAGAACTGTAAATAATCGGTATTTATTATATGAGGTAGCAGACAAACGTTATTGATATATATCAAAGCAATAAAAATAAGATTATTAGAACACCGGAAAATATATAAAAAGCATTGTAAAAATGTATTCAGTTCGCGAATTAAAATACAAAGAGATTTATCAATAAAGAATCTCCTCACATGAGTATAAATCAAATCTATTCTAAAATTGAGGCTAAAATAATTGAGTGGCTATAGTATTATAATATAAGATTCTAATCAAAGCATACCCTCGTGGATATTGTTGGAAATTTAGTTTTGAATTGGTTATGCCTGGCAGGAATCGTGTGCCTACTATTACCAATTAGTTTGATAGAGGTTAGGATTGGCTATTAACTCTGTCATGCGGGAACGACGAGGTTCGTCAAGATTTGAAAAAGAAAGGTCACTGCGACACACCGGGCAACTTAAATTTTTCAGGCACCAAGAATCCAAACAGGACGAGTGAAAGATGTGAGTACAAGGAGGGCGACGTACTACTTACGCCATTTCTATTTGTTGAAGACAGATAGGGCAGTTAGATCTTTATTATCCTAATTTAGATGCTGCAAAAGAAGGTAAACATGTTTAAAAATGTTCAATATTATTAAAGGGAGAGACTATTTGAGCAAAAATAGTTGGAGGCCGAGTGTTATTCCTAGCCCTTCGTCTGATAAGGATAATGACTGCTGCGATGATTATTCCGACTCCAACAAAAGCAGCCAAGGCAATAATTATGTACTGATAAAGATAGAGTCCAATAATCTTTTTCTGAGTAACACCTATCTCTATACCAGTTGAAATTCCATAATCCGTGATACCGAGGATAAGTAAGTCATCTTGTCCATTGGGTTGCTTACCGAAAGAAATGTAGGTAGTAGTCACCAGTTTGGTGCATCCACTTCCTAAAGTAATCTGCATGGGTTGTGCTATTGCATCTCCTGAGTTGAAGGAAGTTATTGAACCATCATCTCCCCAAAGTGTGAAGAGAACTGGAAGTTGTGTGTTGTTTTGACAGATAGTAAATGTGAATGCAATGTAGTGATTTAGTTCCTCTGGGTTGACAGAGAATAAGGTTGTCTGATTTGTTATCAGTTGGGCAGGGGCGAGACTTTAAGTTAAGATTTGAGCTTGAGTACTACAATTTCCAATATAGCCGGGGGAACATATACAATAATTATTGCTGCAAGACGACTGACCGGGGCATTGAGTGCTCGTTGTGCACTGCTGATTAATGCAATAAATCCAGATTTGCAGACTGAGAACTAAGACTATAGAATTTATGCTAATCATTTTTATTATAACAATTGAACCATATAAGATCATTCGTTAGCTTTTCTAAGTGAATTCATTCATATAGCATGAAGAAGCATTAAATCATAATTTGGCCCAATTAAATTAGAGCAATGCAATCCAATAATTTGAGAGTTGACTTATAAAATAAGATAACTAATCATTCACATAAGCTTAGAAGGGTCGGTTTAGATTTATAGGAGCCTACTGATATCTTCCTGAAAATAGGTAATGACTGCAGCAGCTGTGAGAAAGAGACCAAAATCTTTATATTGACTGTATCGTTCTTTTCGCTTATCATTGGTGGGAGGGAGCACCCAATCTTTAGCGCTCTTGTAAGTTTGCGAAAAGAAGTTTGTCTTACCCTTTGTGGGTTTGGATGATTCTCTGAAATTGCGCAGGTCCATTGAATATGATATTAATATAGCCACAACTATATATAATTTTACTAACTGAGAAGATATATAAATTTCACATTTAGAATAGATATTGGTTGATATGACAATAAACATGTTAGTTTTTATTCATTTTAAATATCATTCAATAAATTGTTAGTATGTAACAAAGAAATTTTATTAATTAAATTTGAAATGAGACTTGTATGTTAGAAGTTGCATACTTTCACCAGAATGAATAATTAATCATAAAAAATCTTATCTTAACTGTCAATTTTGATGATTACAACAATTATAAAGCATAAAGATAGATAAATATATTTATCTTATATTTTCACAAAACAAAAACAAAAATCTTGGTATAATTGGAAAGTATTGAGTTATTTATTTTGATAGATGATTATTATTTTGATATATTAAAGAGAAAGGTTTGTATTTTTAAGCTATAAAACCTGGGAGAAGGCCTTGATGTAACCCTATGCTTGTTGATATAATTTAATCAATGCCTTAAGCTTTTTTCTATGAATATTAATATTAATTAAGTCATCCTATGTTTAAATTCTTTAAAAAAGCAATAATGGTTGCTGGTTGATCTAAAGAATAACGATTGACTTTACGGATACAAAATTTAATTTAAATGCGAACGTTTTATGTTGAAACAGTAAAATGAATGCTGTTGAAATTAAATAAAGATTAGTATTTTCTAATTCTTAAAAATAGAAGGCTTTACTAATAGATTTAGCTATTGATGAAAGGTTAAGGGAAGCTTAAACCGATGTACATCGTTGTGGACTGCTTTTTCTGTTTTATATCCCACTTAAATTTTAGAATTCGTGATTGGAAATCTTATATTATTTGACAAAACAGCAAAAATCATGGGAACCACAGAATATCGCATTAAATAGGGATATTCTCTACACTCTAGACCTTTATTTCGCACTCCCTTTGTTTAAGGAATCCAATCTAGTTTACAAATCACCTCTCTTAAAAGAAGTCGTAGCCGCTCCGATAGCCTACAACCCAACAAATCAATTCTTCAGCAAAGCTGCTTTATTGATGGTCATCATGTTAATACCAAGAAACTACAAGCTCATTCTCCTAAATTTATATCCTCCTCAACTGAGTACCCATATACTGCAGTGGGATTAATCAGAGCAGAACTCGATGATCAAGAAATATATGGGACTGGATGCTTGATAGGCGGCAACTGTGTGCTTACCTGTGCTCATAACTGTTACTCGATTCACTCTAAAGAATTGGCGAAGAACATTACTTTTACACCAGGATTTGGTGCTAATTAAAGCGGATTAACTTTCCATACTAAATCAGTGCATATTCCACAATGCTTTAAAGATACACTGGAAAATGGAAACAATCTTGATGAACTTCTCCTTAAAGATTATGCTCTTTTGGAACTGGATTCCCCCACAGATATAACAATATAATATGGCAGTTTGGGTATTGATTGCACAGATAATGACAATGAATGTGGATAGCAGTTTATCTTGGGGTATACAAAACATCATAAACACATAAGTCTTTGTAAATTTTAAGGAGAGTATGCGCTTTAAAAAGGTTTGATAAAATACAATATGGAGGGAGACTATGGTTTGAATGGAGCACCTATTATATAAAAACGAGGAAGTTCATACGTCGTGAGAGGATTACACGTCTACTGTTTTAACCGCAATGGTCAAATCGAGCAAGGAGGAATCAAATTATACCAGACTATTTTCGATCAACTTCGCCAATGGGTTAGTGTATAAGAGGAATAAGTTTAATTACGTATTTTTATTGTGATTTAGGTGAGAAAAACATTGGCAAAGACGGACTAAAATATTTAAGCAAATATCCTTGGAAAAAATTAGTGAGTCTCATCCTAACTAAGGATAAACTTACTGACAATGCCTGCAAATATTTTCGCAAGGGCAATTGGAAGGATCTTGTTAACTTGGATCTCGGAGGCAATAAGATTGGAGTGGATGGAGTTCATGAGCTCAGCCAAGGAAATTTTTGCAGTTTAAAAACTCTTAATCTGTGGGGGAACGATATCGAAAAGGGTGGAGTATACTATCTTAGTTTAACTAAATTTGATAATCTAGTCAGCCTCAATCTATGTATTTCATCATTTATACAGATAACAACGAAATCGGTGACGAAGGAGCTTAAAATCTAAGTCAAGCTGAGTGGAAGAGTTTAGCAAATCTGAATGTGGGACGCAACAAGCTGACAGCTGAGGGAGCCTATTCCATCGCAAAAAGCAAATACTTTAACCTAATAACTTTGAATCTTTGGGGCAATAACTTGTAATCAGAATAAAACCTATTAAAATAGCACATGCTTGCGAGATTCAAAAAGCTAAGATTTTTAACTGTTTGATGACTATATTCTTTATTCTCAACTGTATTATTGGCTGCAAAACTAAAGTAAATCGAATCATCAGTCGTATTGCTCTTTTAACAGGTCTCCTTTTTAAATTAGAACTGTTTAGTGCAACTCCATTTTATCGTCCAAAATCCATGAATGCCCACATTTAACCGTAGTTCCTATCACATTCGCACAGGTCATCCGAATCAAGATTTTAGTTTAGCCAACATCAGGAAGCAATTCGTAGATGCCACGTTTGAATCCGCACTCGGGACAATCAGCTTATACGGTTGGCAATGTCGGATCAAGTATATTGGCTGTATCCATAGTGTCCTCTTTTTTGGAGTCTATGTGTCTTAATTCTTACCGGCCTGCAGTTCTTTGCTATATAGCATACAGTTTTCACCGACTCTCCTTGTAAAGTCAAGTTCCTGTATTCCACAACTGAGACATTTGAACTCAAGCACAGGTCCGCAATCCTTGTGAGGAGTCATCATATTCTCGCAGCGAGTGCAAAAATAGATGCCCAGAACTGAAACTACTGGATGGTGGTCTTCCTTCATCTGAGAGGCTATTTGTATTATTATGGCAATAGTATATTGTTAGTATTAAACAGATCATCAAGTTGGCCAATAATAACATTAAGAAAATATTATCAATGAGTGAAATATTTTAGGAGATACTTTGAAACAATATCCATTTATACTTTTTACTATAAATATTAAAAATTTGTAAGGGTTTTAGATTTTAGCTCATCATTACTCTATTTTTGATTTCATTTATTCGGTTGCTACAGGTTTTTCATCTTAAGAGAGGTGCTCTTCGTTCTCAGTGGGAGCCATTGTGTGCACTATTAAAAGTTATGGTGGAGCTTACTGCTCCAAAACTGTTGAGAAATTATCTTTCTTTGTGACATTTTCTTCCTTCTCTTCTTCAGCTTCTTCTTCTTCTTCTTCTTCTTCTTCCTCTTCCTCTTAATCCTATTCCTCAACCTCTTAAC
>Ga0302188_10000381_pt1 | contig 37752 bp, 38 predicted proteins | sample II_Bog_E2_1_FD_198783 | JGI IMG/M metagenome (GOLD analysis project Ga0302188, IMG submission 198783) | Peat permafrost microbial communities from Stordalen Mire near Abisko, Sweden - II_Bog_E2_1 | ecosystem: Environmental > Terrestrial > Soil > Wetlands > Peat | place: Sweden: Abisko... | reverse complement strand
CCCCAACCCCAACCCCAACCCCAACCCCAAATTATTTCATATAAAATAGTAATTGATAGTACATAGTATAGTGTTAAATAATCAATTTATTTAGAAATTTTCCTTTTCTTCATGCTGATATTAGCTATTATCTCCCTCAATTTTCTTATGGCTATTCCTTGCTTCCTCTTATTACGAACCAATTTTTCTTTGCAAGATGTCAAATCGGAGTAATCCGTATACTTCTTTTAGGATTCTCTATCTCTTGTAGCACATAACAGCACTATTCATCTCTGGGAATGTTTCAATGGTTTCCTCCTTGGCTTGGTTTACCATATTTTTAATGATTTGCTCAGCACATCCCGTGGCTAATTGAGTGATACCAAGGTCAAGTGCTGCCACCAGTAGTTTTTGGCAATTTTCATCAGTTATTTTAGCTAGTAATTGATTTTCGCAGATCAGAACCAATTGAGGAAGACTAAAATATTCTGCTAATTAAGTAAGTCTCAGCCAAAAGTCATAATCAACATCTTTGCACACAACGAGGAAGTTACTATCCAAATAATGGAGAAGAGTTTAGAAAAGCAGACCTTCATTGATAGGAAGATTAATAATATCACATTTTTATTGATAATTGTTCGATAGGATATTCGCGAAATATTGGCAGTTTAAAGCTAGCACTGCCTTATTGGCTCGAAAGTAAAACTAGTCACCCAGATTGAATGCAATATCGTAATAGCCTTGCTCATTTCTCTTGCTTTACAAATAGTTAGCGTAGTTTTCTGCCTCCAAAAGAATGACTGGCTCGACTGCTCTGAGTCTCTTATTCGTGCAAATAACCTCCCTGTCCTCTTACACAATTGATCTCTTGATCTAGTTGTCAAATTCTTCTTTAAACTCACAAATATTGATGCCATAATGAAAGATAAGGGAACTGTCGATTTTTCCATATCCCCTATAAAGGCAAAGCATAAGTTATTACAGCTACGAAATGGTGTATTTTTTGTTAATTCCTGACATAAAATTACGAATATGTTCACTCGAGTTAAACCTATCCACTAACAATCCCCCACACACTTAAAAATGGTCTCCATTGATCGATTCCACACATTCCCATTATATTTATTTTAGCGTTTTTAATTGCTCAATTTTTTCCTCAGTGACATTAGAAATCACGTTTAATTTTTTTCTAGAATTTACAATGTTGATATAGTAGAGATCGTTGAAATACTCGCCATTGAATCCTCCAAAGATAAGCATGCTACTGCCTAGAAAACAGGCACTGTGTCTTCTTCTGGCCTTCGGAAGATCACCTTGAACTTTAAGAGTTGTAATTTGGTCTTTTGCTGGATCTAAGACAAGGATATCATTGAGATCATTACAAAACCTTCCTCCAAAAACGTAAATTTTATCCTCATAGACTGCAGAAGTATGTCCCCAGCGTGTCAAAAAAGTGTTATCCTTCATTTTCCTTTATCGCCAATTCAGTTTGTCTACTTTTCCAGTTTCGAACAAACTAGACATATCCATTGAGTAGATATCACTGAGACATCTGTACTTTGAGTAGCACCCTGCAATTACATAGAGTTCGTTGTTTACCAAGGCAGAAGAATGAAACCTTCGGGCAGATGGTCTCACTGCTTCTTTGGGAATCGGTACTTCGGCCCAACCCATTGTGATAAAGTTGAAGACCCAAAGATCATCCAAATCGCCGACTCCCTCGCCTCCAAAGACAATAAGGTAAGGGTAATGAAGTTCTGCAGTGTGGTAGGTTCTTTACCACGGAGCAGGTTCATTAATCCTGGGTGCAATTTAAATCCATTCTTTGGTTTTCCAATCGAGGATATTTATGGTATTAAAGCGTTGCTTATTTGCTCCACCTCCTCCGAATACGATAACTCGATTGTTTTCATGATCGTAATTCATGGAACAGTTAGAACGATGCGAAGGTCGATCGCCAACAGTTTCGATTTAAGTCCATTCCATTGTGATAGTGTTAAAAGTCCACACATCGTTCATGTAATTCGAGTCTAGATGAGAGAGGAAGTACCTGCATAGCCTGCGAAGTATAGGACTTCGTCATCAATGATGCAGCAACTATGTCCCCATCGGAGAGAAGGCATAGCACCGCGTCGGTCGTTATGTCTGACCTGTTTCCACGATATTTTTTCCATATGTTTTAGAATTCTATTAAATGTTCGATGAATGGGAACAGGATATAATACCACAGTTTATAGATGTTATAATCCTAAAAGAGCTTCTTCTATGTTGTGAAATGAATTCCAAATTGAAATGATAAAAGGCGTGGCGAAATGAAGAAAAAAAAATAACAGTTGGAGGTATAGTAATCTTTCAGTATATAATAATTTTGATGTCCATCTTCCGACTATTCAAAAAGTAGCAATCATTTAACATAGGAAATAGAATTCTGGCGAACTCCAAAACAAACTCAATGTCACTAACGTTTTCAACAGGCAGGAGGAAGTCAAAAAATCGGAGCACAATAAAAACTTGGAGTACAACTGCTCCAAACAGCGAATGGAAAATTACGATATAGCCCTTAAGGCTGGAGTTGTTGATTTGGAAAAACTCAAACAACTTGCTTGGAACGGTGTTCCTCAAGGTACTGCCTTTAGTATTTAGCATGCCGATGTGATGCTTGGAAATTGCTACTTAAGTATATGCCAACCAACCAAGACAACCAGCAACAAACCCTGCAGCGCAAGCGTAAAGAGTACTTTGTGATGGTAGATACATACATCGAAAATCCGAGCCTCGAACAAGATGCTCAAGAGAAAAAGATCTTCAAGCTCATCAATGACGATGTACTACGAACTTTGCCAGAAAGCTCACTCTTTCGCCACGAAAAGATTCAGAAAATGATGCGCAGGTAAATAACCATTTATACAGACTGCTTTACGTTTGGCATATGCGCCACCCAGCTAGCGGATATGTTCAAGGCATTAATGATGTTGCCACTCCCTTCATCGTAGTCTTTCTATCAGAGCACATACAGTTAGACCTTGATACCCTTAACCTATCACCTGAAATAAATAAAATAACTGAATAGCAATTGAGCAATATCGAGGGAGATTCCTATTACTGTCTCAGTAAGATCTTAGACGGAGTCTTGGACAATTATACCAGTTCATGGCCAGGAATTGCTAAATCCTTCGTGAGAATAGAAGAAGTAATAAAGCGAGTGGATCCCTAACTACTGGCACATTTTTAAGCGTAGAACATAGACTTCTACCATATGTATTTCAAATGGGTTACATGCCTGCTACTACGACAATTCTCAATGAAGACCTGTCTTCGTTTGTTCGATACATATCTGGCCATTGAGAACAACTATTTCGCGTTTTGCTTGTACATCCTAGCCGCTATAATTTTGAAATACAGCAAGAAGTTTAAAAAGATGGGTTTCGAGTAGATGATGATATTCCAGCAGAATATGCCCACGAAGGAGTGGTCATAGGAGGATCTTGCCACCATTATCGCAGAGGCTTTCGTGTATCAAAGCTACTTTCTCAAGTGATATCATAATTTCTGCCTTGGGTTTGCCAACTTAGTCGTATCATATCCATAAATATATCAGATCTGATTGCATTGTTAATCTTATTTATGTAAACCAGTAATTTGACCTAGCTAAGTTATTTTTGTTACTTTAGACTATTCTAATCGATTTGGAATTTAAATTATAAATTAAAATTGGAATGGAGTGCGTAACGATTGAAAATGTTGATGATTTGCCCCTAAAAGGTAAAAATATAATCATTTAGACAAAGATCGACAGAAAACTGATATTTTTTGCTGCTGTTTTGGAGCTCTCTTCGCCATAACTATGCTTACAATTGCCATAGCAATCATGAATACCAGTACCTTTTCAATTAACAAGATAACTATAAAAACACCAATTTTCCAACTGATTCTGATGGCATACCATGCGCTTATGGTGTTAATAAGAAATATCCTTTTGTTTACTTTCCAAACATCAACGATATTAATACTGTAATTCAATCTTTAAAAAGAGAGTTTGTTTGAGTAGTTGTCCCAATTCAGGAGATCCATAACTAAGTTGCAGAGTCAATTCAGTTATAACCTCTTGTGATATTCCTAATATCTACTCTGCTTCGGTTAATTTCGGGAGATTGGGCGGATTTTGTGCACCCAATGACTAGGCCGCTCAGAAAAAACTAATTTAAACTGCTAATCTGTCAAAAAAATGGAACTTCATGGATATCTTTGATACTATTGAGTCAAGTTTACTCATATCACTTGGTATGGGCATATTTTGGTCTCTTTTAGTTCAATTCTTCCCCAGAGGAATGGCGAGCGTCGTTACTATCCTTTCAGTAGCAACACTGGCAGTTGGTGGCTTCATTGTTCTGTTGGACCCTGTTATTGGCATAACTAAAATTTAAAAACTAGTAATGGGAGTTATATTACTTTTTCTTGCAATACTTTTCACATCATTTTTATGCTTATACAGAACCAGAACTAAATTGTTCACTGTTTTTTTGGATTGGTCTTCACGAGTATTAAAATAAAATGCATTGTATTTGCTTTATGTTTTTGTATTTATTGTGTGTACGATTGGACTCATAGTACTATGCCTTTTTCAACATATCGCTTATCTTAGTCACTCTTAGCCTAAGCCTTCAAATGACGATATCTTTTTAAAACTTACCCCTAATATTTTGTTATTAGTCTTAAATATAATTGAATTCATATGGGGCCTTCAATTTCTAAAGGATTCATGTAGATTGTTTGTAATTTAGTTAATTTCATTCTTTCAGGGATGGCAGTAGAGCAGTATTGTCAAAATGGAATTGGTTTCTTTGATACTTTCTTAAGATTGCTGAAATATCACTTTGGCTCTGTCGTAGGTGGATCATTCTTGAATGCTTTTTTCAACATATTTAACTTTATTCTCTAAACTCTAAGATGCCATTCTTCTGGGGTTTTCCCTGCTTGTGCCCCTTGCTGTGATAATTTTTATGATTGTCATGCCAATTTTTCTGAGCTCATCAGGACAGATATATACTCGTACATCAACATAACTGGACTAGCCTACTGCAATGCTGCTAGAAATTGTGAATTTCTAATTGTGCAGGTAAATATTTTTATTGGTAGTCAATCAGTGCTTTATTTCTATAGAATATCGGCATATTGCTTTTCAGTAGGAGTTGCTGTAATTGCATCTTACTTCATCTAAAAACAAAAACTTAACGGAGAAGTTGATTTGCTTAGTTTGGCTATTGCGACCCTCTTTTCCTATTGTGTGATTACTTATTTTATAGATCTGCACGCTAATGTGGCAGAGGGATTGCAAATCATCTATATGATTTAAGAAGTGATCGGCCGAAGCAAGAAACTGAATTATTCAAAAGGCATGAATCATTTTAAGCAAGAGATTGCTTAAATGAAAAGTTTTAATAAGGATGGAATTATTTCCTGCTGATATTTATGACATAAATTGATTATTGGATTTGTTGATTATGATTACATTTATGATTGGCGATCCTCTTCGAAGTATAATGAAGGAAGAACTCGAGCAATTGTTTTAAATAAATACTAATTATTGATTAAATTTTTACATGCCTCCTTTCTTATTGTTTAAGATACAACTTAATAAAAACGCTGAAGCAACCAACCCAACTTCATCATAACAATATTAAACTTTATTTATGATTTAATGTTTATCTTAAATGTTTATTTTGCTCTAAGAATATACAACAAATCAGATCAATAATGTTTCGCATCATTTTTCTTTTTGGAATATTTGTTGGCTTTCTTCGACTCCTACTTTGGCATTTTCTTCAAATGTATTTTTTATTTTTTGGTAATTTCGTAATTTTTAAATTCAGGTCTCATCAAGATTAGAAATGAAAAAATAAATAATATAGCCACTATGATAAATAAGTATTTTGTTTGCTTGTAAAAGGGAATTATTACCAGTTTACCTTAGCAGTCAATGTACTGCGATTTTGTAATAGCTTTATATTTTGAAGCCATTCCTGCAGGCGAGCAGATTATATGCTTGCCATTTTACTTTGTCAAATTATGTTGATTATTTACCCTGCGCTATGGTGATGAAGAGTCCCTTACAATTTATTCAATTACGTTACCCATTTTTTTCTCAGATGCTGTTAAAGGATGATCACCTTCATGACCAAACGAAGGGCTGCCTCTAAGATAGAATAGTTTTATTGCATTTTAATCTGGTTTGTCCAGATGATTGTGTTTGGTAGGTGTTCCAAAATGTTCAGGTTAATTTTTCAAACTTGTGTTTGATTGTGTATAGCCATTATTATTGAGAGGTTATTTGTGACTCTCTGTTTTCTATTTTTAAGTTAGCTTTTAAAGAGATTTATCTCTATTTACGTTGTCCTCTGAATATTTTTTACTTTTCATTTTGTATTAATTTTAGATTATATCTTTGCCTTTTGAATTTTTTATATTTATCAAGTACGACATAATATTTTGATTCATTTTATATTGGTAATAGTCCTGGATACAACTTAAAGCCTATTTATTTGAACTACTTATCGTGATTAGAAATGTAATCTTGAATTTTATTTTGCTAAACAGAATGGCTGTCAAATAATAAGGCTGTCTTCGAACTTTCCATTTATCCCAAATTGATTTCACTAGCATCTCTTGGCTTTCAATGTATAATTATCTCTATGTTCCATTTTACTTTTCAATTTCATAAAGGCTTAAATTATAGCATAACTTTTTTAAAGAGCATGCCCTAAAGGTTTGTGCAACACTTGCCATTTAAAATCTATAGATTTCTTCTTTTTCCATCTATAAATTATCAGTTTAATATTTGGCGATAATCTGAAGATCTATATGACGAAACAACTACTTTTTTATAAATAGAGATGAAGCTTCTTATTGCACTCTTCCTGAAATTTTATGGTTAAAGGAAATGCAGCAAAACAATATTTGGATACTTCTTCATCTTGTGATAATTTCTCTTTGGTCATTATGTAATAAAAATTAATTAAGCTCTACTCTAAATTATTGCATGATTCATATAACTTAGAGTGACAATGTTATCATCAATCATTTTCATTAGATTCTTTTTCCTTATTAAAAATGGTCTCCTCAATATATCAGTTAAAATTCAACATTTCATATCGCTTAGAAGAATTTTCTGATTGAATAATTCATCGAAAATGATGTCCTTATCTTATGAGGCAATACTCACGGCAAAACATGTATCTCAAAATTGATAAATTATTCAAGATTGAGACAGTATTTTTTTTCTAAAGTTCAATCAATACAAATCGATTTGACAATTCGATATATGAGTGATTTCCTGAGTTCAGCTTTATAATTATACGTTAAATTTAAACTGCTATAATTTTAAATTAAGATTACTTCATTTGCGATTCAGACTTATGCTACTGAAATACAGTCCACGACAACACGAATCAATAGTCAAGGAGTGGTAGTGGTATCATCTACTAAAATATCTGCTTGAAAAATAATAAATATAACAAATGAATGCTGTCGAATAGGACACCTCGTTTATTATCTTCTATAAACTAAAGCACCTTTTCTTTGAGTAAAACTTGGAAGAGGAACAGATTATATCATTTCTCAAGGAAGATCCCATTAAAGCTATCGATGGAATCTTGCTCACCATCACATAATAATATAATCGCAAGGTTGATTAGATAGTTGAACCTTTGAGGGAAGACAAAAATCATTTGCTAACCAAATTAGAATAGGTCAGCAAGCAATTACAGCGTTCATTAGATTAAAATTAGGAGTTAAAAGCCATCATTTAGAAACAATAAGATGTAAACAAAGAGGCTGAACTTAAAGTACATTAGCAATAAATGTAAATCGATAAAAATAAAGAAATAATCGTAATTTAAGTCAATTAAAAAAATACAGTCAAGAGCTAGGCTTTAAAGTTATTTGAAAAGAATCGATAACTATCTGCTGAAAATGGTCAAATTAAGGAGCACATCCTCAATACTGACAACCAAATTTTATAGCTCAAATCATTATCCAATAATCTCAAACTCAGAAATTAATAGTTATCAATTTAATATCACCATCTTGAACATAAATTAGCATAGATGTCAGCAGAGCTCGAAGGACAAAACCAATAAAATTATTTATTGAGAGAAAAGGTTACCGAAAAGTAATAGTTCATCGCTTCTTTTGTAAATTAGTATAATCGAATTCATATTTTTGGGAAGCGATCTGGAGACTCTAAATCCTGCAAGATGGAAGAAAAACAAGAAGAAGAGAAAGATGAACTTAAAGGATTTAATTTTAATTAATTTTAAAGAGAATCCATTACCAGCAAAAAATCTTTAAATAGCAGTATTGTCCAGAGTGAATAATAGATGGACGATAAATTCCAGACAGTGGATGCAACCTATCAAAAATTGAAATCCTTGATGGTTTTTAAAAATGTGGAGAGTTCCCACAAAAAATATGAGGTGCTATAAAATAGTTTATTATTAAAAAATGGTAAAGTACAAATAAAAAGTGTGAATAACTCGATGATAAAAAGCCAGAAGAGTGACAAGCACAAATCAAAAGGAAAGATAACAACTGTGTTCTCCAAGAATTATGCATAAAAATAAATGATTCATACTCCATCAAGCAATCACAATGATCAGAAAAACTGTGTGAATTCTCTCATGGAAAAGAAGTTGTTTTAAAACAATTAACAAATTAGCAAACTTTAACAATAAATCGCAAGCTTGAATAATCAATATATGGAGCAGAGAGAAAATATTACTGAAATGGAGGGAGGTTATGAGTTGCAAATTGACGAACTTAAAAGCCAACTAACTTTTATTAAGAATAAGTTTAATTAAACCTATCAAAATTATCTTTTGGCTAAACTGTAACTTTAGACTTGCCAATAAAAATTATAAGAATTGCAGATGGAAATTGAGTAAATGAAATAACAGCATGGACTTTACTGCTCATAACTAAAGAATCGATGCAAAAGATATGTAACAACCAAAATTGATGAAGTGTAAAAGGAATACTAGCTGATGAAATAACAGATAGTGGCTTTTAATTAAAGAAAAGATCAGCATCAAAGTCAATAGAATAATTTGCAATTGTTTTCAAACATCATTAATTAGTCAAATCATCACTAGCATCTCAATGTTTAAAGCAATAATGAATCTACTGAAAGATAATAGAATTCAATTAATTTAGGGCATGAAATCTTTTAGAAAATATATATCCCAAATAATTAATCAAAAAATATAAAGGAGGTAGATTCTTTGGAAAAAAATAAAGCACAGAATCAAGACTTATGTTGTCTTTTAAAAGATTAATCAGTTCAATTTGACTCTTCAATCAGTTTCAACATTTATAACAAATACAATCAGCTTTCTCTTGATTCAACTGTTTATTCCGAAAGTATTTTTGGAAGGAATATAAAATTATGTTTAGTAATTCACTAGCCCATAAGTCTTCCTACTAAGACAAGTATATTAACAATTAATGACTAAATTGATGAGATCTATTGTCCTTCATGTGAATTAGTTAATTTTTCTATTGATTCTAACATTGGGTCAATGTCTCTTCTCCCCCTATAAAAGAAATTATCATTTTTTAAAAATAGTGATATCAATATATTAGGAAATAGTAGTGTTGATGTTTTGAATGAATAAAAATCTAAAATAAATAGCCAATAAACTGATTTTCACACATTTTAGTCAGAAAATAAAGAATAAAGATCACATTTAGCAGCAATATCACACTTTAGCCTGATTAATGAATCCATCTCATGTTCATCCAAAACTCCATCCATAAACAAATAATAATCTGAAATATCATTTTTTAAAACGACTGTCGATCTCGTAGCCAATTCACCTAAATGCTAATGGTTGTAATAAATCTATGAAACAACTGAATATGTACTTTAAAGATCAAATGCTTATGAATCTCTCAAATCACTGAATGATTAGTCTTCCATATCGATATAAGAGGGAGATAAAAAATATTAAAAGATGTAACTTTTCGCAAGAAAAGAATAAGCAAATCTTTAGCAAGCTGTTAAAGATTCTCCTGATTAGAATCTTACAATTCCTCGCTTTTGCCAAGATTAAATGTTGAGCAATAGCTCGTATAGTTAAAGAGATAAAGAATAAAATTTGTAAGAATAATCTAGCTCTAGGTTATAAAATAGTTTTTGTTATGGCGAGGAGTTGAGCCATTCAGTAACTTCCAATTCTCTTCTGAACAAAGCAATGATTGCTGGTGATTCATTCATTAAACAATCTACAGCGGTAAGCGTTAATCTCCAAAGTAAATCTAATCATGGCAGGAGAATATAACAAAATTAAGTAGACATTTCCCCTTGGTTTTTTGAAGACAGAAAGCAGAATGAGGAGGAATTCAAAAATTCCATTATTAATTATGATTAAATTCCTCTGCAAATTGGGATGCATATGAATGAAATTGAAATGATGAGATTAAGGAATTATCTTCGAACGCATACTATAAAGTTGATTTTCTAGTAAATTGTAACAAGAAAATACTTTAAAAAGCCGATGAATTTATCAAGGAAATTGTTGATATTCATAACTAAATTGAATGAAGAGAGGCAAACCTTTTTGCTCAGTAAATCAAAATTGTACTGCTTGCAAAATGATAAAGAAATTAAGTTCGAGGATAGTAAATATATTGACAGCAATAATTTTATGTTTGGACAATCAGAAGTCATCATAACAGGAGATGGGCATCTTGTCATTCGTAGAAAGGGTAAAAAGAACAAATTAGACGGTAACTTGGAGGATGGATAACGGATTATAGAGGCCTATGTTGTTTGTACTTACCGCATTCATCCTCAGCCTTGATACTGACAATTAATTTTTATGACTTTCATCATTTCGCGTATTCAAATGTAAAATTAACAATTATATTTAACATTAGCATATCTTTAATTTATGACCAGCTAAACTGAGACTGCTGACTATTTTCTAACAATAGCAAATAAATTTAAATTGGGATGTCTCCTTACCGAGCAGCAGAACCCTCTCACGATTGGTTTATCTGAAATTGCGCAAACTGATCTGCCAAAAGCCATATCCATCATTAAGCAAATGGACATATCAACCATAAACATACTATTGTCCAAAATAGACCAGCTAGAAGCCATGTACAAAGAAATCAACGATACTTTATAAACAGGAGGCAGAATTTTTATCTGTGGATGTGGGGCAACTGGAAGACTGTCTATTGTTTTGTAAACTCTGTGGAGGCAAGAAACGGCTTAATATCTCCCTTAGTGGAAAGAAAAAGTCATTGCCTTCATGGCTGGAGGAGATGCGGCTCTAATCAAATCAATTTAAGATTTTTAGGACCATCCTGAGTTCGCACAACAGCAATTGATTGAATTAGGTTTCAAGGAAAACGATTTGCTGATTGGAAGTACTGAAGGAGGTGAAACATCTTGGGTGATCGGTGCAATCTGGAAATCAACCGAGATTACTCATCGTAAACCCTACATACTTTATGGAAATCCAGATTAAATCTTGATTAAAAATGTGGAGAGATCTCGATAATTTATTCAGTCTGACAAAATTATTAAAATCAATTGCGATGTTGGTTATATGGCTCTGGCTGGATCGACTAGGATGCAATCCACTACCATTTTAATGTATGCTATTGGAGTTTCTCTTCTTGGATGCGATCGCATTAGAAAGATTCGATACCCTGAACTTGGCTGGAAAGAGTATGCTCTTTTTAATATCAACACTTTCCTTAAGTATATTACCGAGACTGACTTTTCAGTTATTACCAAATTAATCGAATACGAGACCAATTTATACAAAAATAAATAAATTCTATCCTATCAGTCTGATTACTATTATGCAGTATCAATATTGACTGATACTACAGAGCGATCCCCGACTTTCAGTCTCTCTCCCTTTGAAAATAAATATCAACCACAGCCGCAAACAAGTTGGTGTAATTTAAAAATTTTACATAAGAACTAGTCAGAAAAGGAATTAAGTTGGGAGTAGACTGTGAAGAAGGATTGGTCTTAGATGCTGGGAAACAGGTAAATTCGTGGTCTCAATTCTGAATATTGGGCTAACTATAAGAATAAAGTTCCTAATTAAATAATATGGGGATTTGGGTTGCACGAAGCTCGGCAAAATAAAATTACCATTTCCCATCCCCTGTGCTTTAAAATTTAAAAAGGCAGTCAATAAATTTTCAGTCTGACTTTTCCTGAATATCCTTTGAATTGCAGACTTTCCCATCATTCACTGATTAAAATCTTATTGAATAATCTCTCGACTCTGATAATGGGAAGACTGAATCGGTACTACTCCAATATTATGACTTATGTGAAACCTACAAATTATAAATTAATTGACAGAGCTGCTCGATATGTGCTCATGCTTCTGGGTGGATCTAGCTATGAAGAGGTAGTGCGAGCGATATACTAAATAAAGGGCAAGATTAAATATGATGAGCCTATTGTGCTTAAAGTGATCGAGTATCTCAATCAAAAAGAGGCAAAATAAATAAAATCTTGATGAATGTTAATTACACAATGAATAGATTATTAATTATTTTGCTTCCTGCATAATTTTACTATGCCCTGCTTAGATTTACTTATTCAAAAGATAGGAAATATTTATTGAATAGCATATCAATGACCCTTTATTTTCTTTAGTTTTTCAATCAATTCAGGGACTGCCTTAAACAAATCAGCCTATAAACCGTAGTTTGCTATTTCAAAAATGGGCTCATCCGATTCTGCTTAATGATATTATTACTTGTATTGATAGCCACAATGACTTTGGAGTCTTTCATACCAGCTAAATGCTGCACTGCTCCTGAAATACCAACAGCAATGTAGAGTTCAGGTGCTACGACTTTGCCAGTCTGCCCAACTTGCATTTCATTTGGACAAAAACCAGCATCAACAGCAGCTCTGGATGCTCCAACTGCCGCATCGCCAAAAGCGTCAGCTAACTGGTTTATAAGAGAGAAGTTTTATTTATTTTTTACTCCTCTGCCTCCTGATACCACAATTCTTGCAGTGGTTAGCTCCGGTTTGCTTGAATCTGAGGAATCCTCTTTAACAAAACTTGTTCTTACAATGGAGGGCAGCTCTGCATCTGATATTTGAGGGTTTCCTTGAGAGGAAGCAACTTAATCAAAAGACGAAGCTCTAAAAGTTAGGAAGTTTATTGCTTGAGTTGTCTTTACTTTTGTAAGAGCATTTCCAGCATAAGTAGGGCGAACGTAGGTATTTTAATCCTATATAAGTAAGGATATACAACAACCTCAGTCACATCGCTGATCGGTTGAGAAGCAAAAAATCCAGCTATTCTTGGAATTATGTCTTTTCCGAAACTGCTACTAAGTCCAATTACATTCTTATATCCACCCTTATTAACAATTCCTCTAACAACTTGACTGATTTAATCGGCTAATCTTAATAAAAGTATATTTGCATATGCTTAGTGGGCGCTCTGATGATTTGTGTGATATTAGTACCAGCATACTGCTTGATTTGATTGATAAGACCATCTCCATACTATCCACAAACAAGCAAATGAGTCTGAGTTTTATGATCTTTACCTAATCTTTTAGTTTATTAGAGGCAGTCAATAGTTTGAGAGTATTTTTCGAAAGAGTATTTCCATTATGCTAAGCAATGGCGAGGGTGGCAAATCTATGATGAAATTGTCTGAAGAGGAATTTCATTGAGAATTGAGAATATTAATGATAATTAAAATATTAACTTTTATCTAATTTTTAATAGAAATACGTTGCATTGAAACATCTATCCAAAAATGAAAAAGCTGAAATAAGAAAATATAAAATAGGATTATTAAGTTAAATGCATCAATGATATTCACAATTTCATCAAGCTAGTAAGTTTGCAAAGTTTTGATATTTCAAGTATCCTCGAGTCATGATTGCTTCTGTCTTACAGCTTTTCATAATCTCTCTGTTCAGGACCAACGTACAATTGTCTAGGTCTGCTGATTCTATTGGTATTTTAATTCATCATTTCACACCAATGGGCCATCCACCCCGCACTTCTTGCAACTGCAAACAAAACAGTAAACATATCCTTGGGGATACCAATCGCCTTGTAAACAATTCCAGTATAAAAATCGACATTTGGATAAAGCTTTCTTTTGATAAAGTACTCATCAGCTAAAGCTTATTTTTACAGGTTAATAGCCAAGTCAAGTAAAGGCTGTATTTCATTATCCTCGATAACATCCAAGACAGAGTAACACATTTTTTGCATAATGGTTGCACGGGGATCAAAATTTTTATAGACACGATGTCCAAAGCCCATCAATCGAAAATTAGAATTCTTATCTTTTGATTTAACTATTACTTCAGGAATACTTGATCCTTTGCTAAGAATTTATTAAAGCATGTTTAAAACAGCCTCATTTGCTCCACCATGGTAGGGTCCCCATAACGATCCTATGCCTGCTGCGATGCAAGCAAAAGGATTAGCATGTGAACTACCAGCAATTCTGACTGTCGAAGTAGAAGCATTTTGCTCATGCTCTGCATGACAGATCCAAATAACCTCTAATGCGCGAATAACTTATTAGCTGATCTCGAATGTATCGCTCATTGGATTGGAAAATACCATGTATAGGAAGTTTTTCATGTATCCGTACTATTTTTTAGGGTAGACAATCGGAAGACCCTTTGATGTCCGATATGCATAGGCGGCAAGAGTGGGCATCTTGGCAATCAGTTTAATGGCGATTTATTGCCTGTCTTTAGTATTAAAAAGATCATAATCTGAATGCAAGAAGGCTGATAGAGCTCCGACCACTCCAACCATGATTGCCATGGGATGAGCTTAGCTTTTGAACCCTCGATAAAATTCAATCATTTTTTCGTTAATCATCATCTCACTGACAATTACATTTTAAAATTTTTATAGTTCGGTACTGGAAGGTAGATATCCGTACAGTAACAAGTAGCATGTTTACATATAGGTGGAATGTTAGGCTAGCTACTGGATTCTGTAACCACGGTATAGGAGTTCACCTTTATCTCCATTGATGTAACAAATGTTGGAAATGCAGCTGGCAGTACACATAAATCCAGGATCATAAGTGAGCATGTTTGCCTTAGAAAGTAATGATCTCACATCTATCAAATCTGGTCCTAGGGTTCCTTTTAATATAGGAAGTTAGTATTCTTTGTCACCTATTTTCAAAATGGCAGTAGTTTTTTATGGAGTTGGCTCAACTGGTTTGACAGCAGAAGTGTGGGATGTCATTTCCATTATAATATGATTATACTTGTCAAGATATTATATGAAAAAGAATTATTATTTTGTGTAGTTTGTGTGAAATCAAAAAACATAATTTGTTGAATGCATGACATCCAAAAGGATATTGAACTTTGAAATAAATTATAATTTAATGCTTTGCAACTTAGAAGAGCTTCAAACAAATCTAACTGCTTTAATCCACGAGCTATCCTAAATTCATAACAAGCTTGTCAACCCAATTTAGGCAAAAAAAATGAATCTCCATTCTTTATTGCTTAAAATACCAAAAATAATCCTCCTTATTAAGATATGTCCTTACTTAGATGTTAAGTAAGTTGTCAATTTGTCGACGACCTGTGGGGCTATGAGAAAAATCGTATACAGCCCAATCGGATGGAAAATGCTTAATCATATTCATACCCCTTACTCCATCCTTTTAAGAGAAATAATTTTATTTAATGAAAAGGAAAGTCTTCAAACTTAGTTTAACTAAAAGGAACAATTTTAAGTTCATATGATACAGGATTAAAGAACATTAAAAAAAGCGAGATTAGAGTGTAAAAAGAGCCTTATGCAAACCTTTCAAGCATTTAAAATGAAAGAGGAGGAAAATACGCAACTAAAGAGAAAACTCAAAATATAAAAATCATTTGCTTTAAAAAGGAAGAACTACCGTATATGCATATAAGACAGGAAGACTAAATTGAGATAACAAAATAATGACTTTAAAACTTTATTAAGGACTTTAAGCGAAGACTTTGACCAAAAGATTCAAGATTTGGATACAATAAATATTGAACTTACCAAGGAAAGGGACAAGTTACAAAATCAAAAAACTGCATTAGTCGCAAAAGTAAGAGAATATCAATTCTAAATCGAGATATTAAAGACTGACTCCTAAAGATCAAAGCAAATTTTAAAAAAGATAAAATAATATTTGCTCTGCAAATAGCTATGATAATTTATCATTTGTTTGAGTCTTTTTCTTAAAAGAAAGTGAATAAAATTGATTAGGCTATTGCCATTTAATATTAAATTAAAATGTTGAGTTTTGAAAGATATAAAGGGTTTGCTTTCTAAATAGCAAAACTACCTAGATCGTTCAATGGTTAGGACAACGGACTTTAAATCCGTGAATCAGGGTTCGATTCCCTGTCTGGGTGTTTTTATTACTCACACTTCTGTCATTTTATCATACTTCGATATTATTATTTCTACTCAAATTTAAGTTAGATTGTAAATTATTGATCAACTCATCATTGATTCGGATGAACATCGACCACATTACCACTGCTGTCGAACTACAATTCCACCCTCACCTTTCCTTTCAGTTCGAAATTGGTTGGATCTTCATCCTTAATTTGTCTCTGAACTTTCTCAATTTCGTGATTATCCAAAGTGCTGTCTATCGCTTTCCAAAATTTGGCGTCACCCACGTGGGCAGTTATATACTTTTTCTTGGTATTTTCATTCTGTATAAAATAGACAGTACAATGTCTTGTTCGATCAGATACTCGTTCAGAATTCTACCCTATTGAAAGTGCGGGGTAACTAACTATAGTTTGAAGTACCAAAGAGATCATAGGATTCCAGGGGAACCAGTTCAGGTTCATCGATTGTTTTACGGTCAATATTATAATCTTGTGAAGTTTTTTTAGCAACGCGTAAATCCTGATAGAATGATTGAATATAGGTAGCGACATCTTCTCTGTTGTTGCTTTGCAGAAAGTTTTCTTCTGTATCATTACGGTAGACTAAGTAAATATGAATAAACCCTTCTGATCAGCTGAAAAACCGTATTTTTATTTATATTTCTTTGTAGCTGCTGCCACTGCATCCACTTTATTTTCTTATCCTCGCTGAAGCAGTCCTACTCTCTTGAGTCTGCATATTATCATTGAGACTTCAGGATGGGATCCGATGAATCGAATTTATACTCATAGATTGGATTTGCCATTTGGGCAGGAGTTGGATTGACGTATCTGACATTGTATTTATTGTTGTGTTCGAAGGGCGTTTTAAAATCAACATAATCTGTTCCAGTGACAGGTGGCTTTTCGGCATTACCAGGCGAGGGGTAGCGGTAGGTTGATGCCTTCCAGTTTTTGGGGAAGTATGGCCTAACAGAAGGATGAAAGAGCCAGTCCCTAGATGAAGCCTATCTTACCAGAGACGATTCATAGCTTTTTTCATTTCTGAATTATTATTTAATGATTATTACAATTAGCACCAATCCATTCCACCTTTATTTTATCATTATCATAATCTCAAAAAAAAATGGATAAGATTCATAGCTAATAGCGGTTAATATACAATAACAACATTTGCTGAGCTATTTTCTCAACCAAAAGGGAAGGGATTGATTTGGACAGACAATCATAACTTATATTTAAGATCTCCTATATGTCAAATATATCGCCTAATTTAATAAAAATATAGATTTCTAATTAAGATTAATAAAATGTTCGGCAAATACAGCGACACCAGAGTCTATCAGCATTTTGTTCACACCTACTCTAGAGTTCCCTATCTTGACTCATAAATCTTTAATGTACAAACAAATGCCCTTCGATAATCTAGAAGAGCTAACCAGAGAGTCCTTGTTGCTATCGAAGGTACGCTCATAACCATTTAGGATTGGAAAGGACTAAATTACAATCATAGAGACTCTCCACCTCCCTGCGAAACTCTAGAATTAAAAAGGACTAAGACGCCAAGTAATTTCTGCTTAATCTTGAAATATCTCAGTAAAACTGTCTTGCAAGGGAAAGAATGACCTGGAGTAACTATTAAAAATAGAGAGAGGAAGCCCACCTCGGTCATATAAAGGATCAAAAATATCTATAATCGCTGTTGAAAAGCAACTCAACAAAGGCAGAAAGCCGCCTGACTTCAGTGCGCAGGTGGAACTGATACTTTCTACTATATTCGTTTATTAGTAATAAAAATTAATCGTTGATTTATTATAATTTATATTTCCAGCCGAATACTTTAACAATGAGTCGCTACACCGATTTCTCGGAAGACCATTATAATAACAGTGTGCTTAATGAGGAAGATTAATAATATAACAATCTAGTCTGCGTTAAGAATTTAATACCCACACCCAATCCCCTAATGGATAAGATTTAGTACAGGCCTTATGAACCCAAAAACTACTATCCTGTAGAACTCACCAAATTACCAGCCTGCCTGTCCAGACACGAGTACCATATAGATCGTAATAATATGATATTGATTGAATAATCCGTATTTTCGCATGACAAACTCAAAAAAGATTTTGCAAAATTCAAACAAATTAGCAAAACAATTTCGACGAGGAGATTGACTTCTCTCAAGGAGTTTTATAACAACAAAGCACTAATATATGAAAAATATAAAGATAATAATACCGCCAACTACTATGGCACGTATGTGTTAAGTATGCTGTCAGTCGGCAAAGATCAAGATCAACTCGATAAAAATGGGATTAGCATCCGTAATAGAAGAACTCCTTTGCAAACTGAGAGATACAAAGTAGATAGATCTTTAATGGGTTGTCGTGCGGCAATAGAATTTAGTTCTAACTTTTAGTCAGGTAATCTCTATAAGGTTTACCAGCGATAATTCAATTAATACGACTTAATCCTGCAGAATGATATTAACACGAAAGGTAATAACCAATGGTTCTTCTTCAATGTGAGAGGGGTTCCGAAAAATACGACAATAAAATTCAATATCGTGAATATGTCTAAGAGATTCTCGCTTTTTGAGTATGGCATGAAGCCTGCCATTTTTTCGATGATGAAATACGAAAAAAGGCAGATTGGATGGGTTCGGGATGGTTCAAAGATAATATACAAGGAGAGTGATCAAATTAAAAAATAATCAAATTAAGAACCGTATTATTCTCTCTCATTCGAGTATCGCTTTAATTATGATGGTGATATCGTATATTTCAGTTACTCTATCCCTTACACCTTTACTAATCTCACTTCTTTTCTGTCCAATACTCTTGCAAATCGTTCATATCACTTGAAAGTAAGAATTAGAACTTTAGGCAATACTTTGGGAGGAAACTAAGTCAACTTATTTGAGCTCACGAACTCGTAGAGTAAATTGGCAAAAAAATCAATTTGGGTTATGTCCAGGCAACATTCAGGAGAGGTTACTTCCAGTTTTATGGTTGAGGGGATGGTAAACTATCTTCTTTCAGAAAACCCAACAGCTGAGTATCTTCTAAACCGTTTCGTGTTCAAAATAATTCCAATGGTAAATATCGATGGGGTGGTGCATGGCAACACTCGTGCTGAATTGATGGGCTGTGACTCGAATAGAAGATGGGCAGATCCTCACAAATAATATCAGCCAATAGTATACAGGATAAAAAAGATGCTATAAAATGACAATATTGCAATGATACTGGATCTGCATTCTCACTCACGAAAGTTAGGCACTTTCTTCTATGGAAATCATTCAAGTGAGTTGGATAATTTAATTAAAATACTCCCCATGATGGTTTGCAAAAAGGATGTGAGATTCGACTACCATTCCAATAGATTTAAAGGAGGTAGTAATCTCACTGCAAGAAACATTTTGTTTGATCTTCATCGTATTCCCTTCGTTTATACGGTCGAAAGCTCATTTTTTGGGTATCAAAAATAGGGAGATTTTAAAATAACGCCCTATCAACCGAATGACTATAAATAAATGGGAGTCAGTATACTCAATTCATTTGCAGAACTTATTCAAAAGTTAAATACTGACTCGATAAAAGATGAAAGACTGCTTATTTGCGAGTAAGAGTAACTGATGAAGGAAGGTAACCTCTGGGATAAAATGAACTAAGTCGATGAAATATAGTCTATTGGAAGTGACTAAGACCCTGCTTAAGATGAATTTTCCAAAAAATAAATATAATTACTCTTCCCAAAGCGAATCAAAAAAATAACAAAGACCAAAAAGAAGAAACAGGAGCTAAAACCTAGAGAGTAAAAGGACAAGAAATAAAATAAAAAATAGTCTTTAATTAAATTAACCCAAATATAAAAAGAATCCTATTATAAAAAATATTTCAGCGGTCGTTGTTCCCTCAGTGCTCATGTCTCCAATCACTAATTCAAACCAATGACAAGTAAACCTCAAGTTGATACGAGAAATTTCTGTGTTCAGGTCGATATTTCTGAAAAAATGATTCTTCGCCGCACCTCTTTAAACAAAATGACTCCTGATAAAGCTCCAAATTTAGTGGAGAGACTGTTCCAAAAGAAATCGTTGTGTGTGATCGGTCAAAAAATGTAATAGGATTTGATCATTAATGATACCACTGTAGGTGTGCAGGTGGAGATGGATAAGATTTTTCTGAAAAACAGGAACGAACTTCAAACAGCCAACATATCGAAAAGAATAATACGTAGTAATCCCAAAATGAGTATGGTGATGTTGAACAATTAGAACAACTTCCTTAATCGTGGTGATATCCTGCATTCAGCCCTTCGTATGGCTACAAAGCGGTGATTGATTATATACTTTATTGTTGTGCCGAAAGATAGTCACTAATCTTATATTATATTTCAAATGGGAGCTGAAGTAACTATCGACAAGCATACCACCGCAATCGAAGACTGGCTCTAGATTTACGATAAACTAGACAGCGCAGCTTATGACTAAGAGGTTGATAATCATGTGGCAGTCTGGAAGTTCTTTAATGATGAGGTCAATCCCCAGGAATTTAACAGTCTTGCTTTAGAGATTGACCTCAATTCAATTCATCAGCTCATTTCTCCACATGAAAGTTATCTAGTTATTGCCATTAAAAATGAAAGTAGTAGTATGACAAAGGCCAACAGTCCCCTGCTGCCAACTTTAGTTAATTCAATAAAACAGAACATAGATCAATCAACCTATGAGACTTGCATTATTTCAGGTAAAATTGAAACTTACTCTTACTTCGTATATGCCTTTCTTGGGAAACTTTCAAAGCCAAAAATTCGATTGGTAACTCTTTCTTACGCTCTTAAAATGTAGAATATGCTAAACTCAAAGAAGAAGTTAGCCATTTTATCAGGGGGAGGAGTCTTGCGCAATAAAAAATTACAGAAAGGTTCCACCCTTCCACTTTTAGTTAATAGCTCAGTTCTTAATGTAGAGAACACTGAGTGGAAGGACATTCACATCTTCAATGCTTTCTGCAATTAACGAAAATAGGGTAATGCTCTGCTTAATTTTAAAGCCAAAAAGAGTCCCTTTTTGGAGTTAGAGGAAAAAGTGATAAAAAATGCAGGAGTTAAGCCACCCATGCTGAAACTCAGTCTCAAACCATTTTAGTAAGTGACTTACTCTGAAATTGAAGAATAACAAAAAAACGGAGAAATTAAATTTGACATTCGAACAACAGCTAGGCACTAACTTAAAATGTAGAAATTTGAAGGTGAATGCAGCGAAATCGTTGAAGGAATATTTGTATCAGGCTAGAAGGTAGCAAAATCATGGTAGTTGCTTGAAAAACATAATATAAAATCAATAATAAACTGTGCTGGCGATTATTGTGAGAATTGGTTCTAAAACAAAAGTCTTTCATATTTGACATTTTTCCTAAAGGATTCACAGAACTAAAATATCGAGTGTTTGTTTTACCGCTCTATTGATTTTATAACCAACTGCCTCAAAAACAAGACAAACGTGTTAGTGCATTGCATTCAGGGAATATCTCGTTCCATCACTATCGTTATTGCATATATAATGTTTAAATTCGGTTATGATTATAAGAAAGCAGAGCAGTTTGTTAAACAAAAGAGAGGCATTGCTTGCCCCAATAATGGTTTTATGGTTGAACTCATCCAATTTCATAAACGCCTTTATGATGACATTAATGCCTTTCCCAGTCCTAGAACATTCTTAGTTTCCTCTCATTCCAAATAAACGCCCAATATTATCACAGCCCGAATGGTAATTGCACTGTAATTTAGATCAAGCAGCCGCTCTTCGATAATAAAAAATATATTGGACTTGATTCTAGAGCAGTCTATATAGTTCAAGTACCAGATATGGTTTATATTTGGGTGGGAAGTAAATGCGAGGAAAAAAAACTGCAAAACTATTGGGGATATGCTCAGGAATATGTTAAGAAATTGCAAAAATATTAGAGAGCTTCCATTAAAGTTAAAGCCATCAGTCAAGGAACTGAAGGTAAATAATTTTTTTTACTATGGAATTTAACTTAAATACCACCTCTTTACGAAAATCCAGAGTATACTCGTCTTTTTTACGAAGGAGATCCCACCAAACCCGGAGGCATGCGTAAGTTTTACTAAAGGGAAATCTAAGAGTAAAATACAAATAAGCTTTACATCTTCCCTGATTACCAACAGGCTTTAGGAGTATTTGAATGGGAAGATCTCGGAGGCCTTAGCATTTTAGTCTCGAGTGAAGGGGAAAATATAAAGATTTTCATATGGAAAGAGGAGGCATTAGAAGACTAGGACACCACCGTTGGCACTTTCCTTGACAATATCATAAAGACTCATTATTAAGACTATGAATCAGACCAAATCATCATTTAATAAGAAAATCCTGACACTCCTTCTGAGGCTTTCTTGGCATGTTTTTCATGAGTCTAACCATTTTATAAATTTTAATTATTTGATATTATAAAGACCTCTCTATAAAGTATTTTCATACTCTTGACTCTTGACTATAAATAAGAAATAGTGAAATGCATAGCGACAAATATCTAAAACATCAATCAGCAGCATTTTTTCTTTTCACCCTCTTTCATTTTATCAGGGACTAGCTGCACTGGCGATATTTTTTCCTATTTAATTGTAGGCTTGATAGTTGCGGCCTATTCCTTAGATTTTTGAGTGTTTTTTTCTTCCTTTTCATCAATTTGATCACCAATTTTAAAATTGTTAAGATTATCGGTAATAAGGTCAATAATATGGTAAAATAGTTCATGAATTCCTTAGCCTGTCTTGGCAGATATTTGACAATGATGAATATCCTTCCAATATTTCAATTTATCTTGGATAATTTAGTCAGTGCATTGTCTATATAAGAGAATAGCCTACCTGTGAGCCATATCGCTTTTGTTCCCCACTATTACACAAAGTGCATTCTACTCCCTATGCTGATTATACATTTCCATCCATTTATCCAAACCCTCAAGAGATTGCAAATTATCCAAATCATAGACAAATATGCACAGATGGGAATCTTTGAGATAGTTCGGTATTAAACTTTTAAATCGCTCCTGACCAGCAGTGTCCCAAAGCTGTAAGCGGTAAGTTTTATTTTGATAGGTGACGTTACGAACAAGGAAATCGATTCCTATTGTCGCCTGCTTCACGATACGTGTACATTATAAATGGTTTAGAACCGATTGTTGATGAAACGATCAATGATGGACGTCTTCCCCACATGCTGATCACCAAGCAGAACGATTTTGTACTTTATCTTGCTCCCGATCGCTGATGAGCACAAACTCATAATTATATTATATCCACCAATAGTTATATATGTTCAAATAGACGAAATTCTCAATCAATGACCGAAACGCGAGTAAATAGTATTTTTCTGAGTCTATAACCCGTAGTCAACACTGACCTCTAACCTTCGCCCTGAGTAATTGCGTCGAGTGGAAGGCATTGAAGGAGTACAACTCAAACAGTTGGCGCTTACCAGCTTTTTCGTGGTCAGGGATACATTTTAAAATGGTTCATTCTTGACCGTTCTCTTCTTTTAATCAACTTCTTTTCTGAGCTGTTTGTAAAACTCGAAGAGTTGCTAAATTTTACCATCCAGTATCTTGGTGTCTTTACGCGTGTTTTATTCGTCGCATTTCCTATGGAGTTCTTTCATAATGGCGGGAACGTCAATTTCTTTAGAAAGGTGGTAGATCTTCTTTTCGAGTTCGGAGAAAGTGTCGTTCCTCTTTTTGAGTTAGGCAATGTCTTTCTCTGAACGTTTCACTCTATCTTCGAAGTTCATATTGCTCATGAACTCCTTGATAATTTTCTGAATAAGATCGCTATTCTGTCCGCTATTGATTTCTGGTTTTGGTTTTTATTGTTTATAAGTTGTGAGTTACTGAGTTAGTGCATTACTACTTGCTCAAGTTCGATTAATTGTTTCTCAAGCTTGCCAATCTACTTTTCATGTAGTTTGACTTCCTATCCCAGTTCACAGATCAGGTGAGGATTTAAACTGCTAAGGATGTTGCTCATTCCTTCCATCTTCTTAAAACTGCTTTCGTTTTGGCTTAACTTTTTAAGTTAATCGTTTATGCCCACAATCTCCTACTTTGTTTTTTCGTTATGGGTAAGATAGGCTTTGCGGAATTCTACGAACTCATTATTCTTTTTCCATAGGTCATCAGTGCGGCCTTTAATTTAAGATAATCTATCGTATATTTTATGCTTTTAGATGTCAAAGCTTGTGATAAGTAAAGCTTTGTTGACTCTAAATAGTAAAGAATTTACTTTTCAGTGAATTCCTGCATCTTGTTAGACATTAGTTTGTTTTTTAGTTCTTGGTCTTTCGATGCTTCGGCTATGGCATTCTTCACATCGTTCACAGTGGCCAATCTCTGCATTTGATCATTCTTTAACACACTTTACAACTATTTCTTAATTTTATTCTACGTTCCTTCAAGGGCAGCCTTTAAAATATTATCACTCACCTTTTTATTCATATCGTTGGCAAAGTCCTTCCATTTACTCTCAGAGGTCAGTTTGTGTGTATTTAAGCTCGACTATTGCTCAGCAACTTTCTGATTAGTCTGCGTGAAGTATCCGTTAATGGTTTTGGTAAAGGAGTCAATATGTGAATTTAGTTTATCCTCCAATCGACGGAAGGAATCATCGACTAATTTTTCGTAACGTTTGCCATCTGCTCCTATCCTTTGTTCATGATCTTCACTCTTACCCATCAGCAGTTCCACTATTTCTGCCATTCTGTTCATTTTCCAGCAAAACTGTTCCAATTCTGGAAGATCCTTAACTTGAGTGCGTTGTGCCTTAAACATTTTCTCTTCCTGCTCATCAATGTAGTTTTGTGACTGTTGGCCGAAGAGATAGGATCCGTTAAGTTTTTTCTCTGTTTGTTGCAACTGTATAAGTTGAATATTACTGTAGTTGTTGGCAATTTAGTTAAAACGAGTTATTGTAACTTCCGAATGTTTTCCTCATTGGTGTTAGTTTTGACATTGACGCCCTCGAGCAGTTTTTTAAGTCCATCAAAGTTAATGTTATAGTTGAAAAGAGGCATCTCTGCGGGAAGAGCCAAAGTTTCCTGGACGTATTTATCGTTCGACATAATTTTATTCTAACTCTCCAGTTATTATAAAATAAACTCATTTACGACTAAAATTAATTTAGATGCATCTTCTATTGCAACAACTAATTGCACTTTGATTGGAAACTAACAGTATAGAAAATATCTATCTTTTTGGCGATAATTTATAAAAAGAATTAATTATGGTATTTATTTGGTAGCATTCCTATCTAGCGTAAAAATGAAAGTTATATCATAGTATTATATGAAGTAAGATTTATCCTAAGAAACCAAATCCTTCAAAATTTCAGTCCTTAATGCAGAGGAAAAACTTACCAGATAAATTCATTCCTCTTTACAACATTTTACTCGCACATTGCTCGAAAAAGATCATCATCATCCAAAGATCGATGATAAGTGTAAACTCCCAAATTAAATGAAAGAGGGTCCTGAAAAGCGATTCGTCTTTCGTGAGTCAATGCTGTCAGTGATGTTCTAAACCAATGATTTTCGGACGATTTACAACATGGTTGTGGCAAGCTTCATTTTATTTACAATCTCTCTCCTCTGTGATAGCTACCTTAAGTAAGGAGCAGTGGTAAATATGCTGGCCCTTCATAAATTCTTCATGGGAGTTGAGGCAGTCGTCATGGCTTAGCTTCTTTTAGTTCTACTATTTTCAAGCATTATTGTAATCACAAAAATCGCTCTAAAGACAAGATACTTTGTGTGGATACCACTATACATATTACAAGTGAGCAGCATTGTGAAAGTGGCAACTTATTTTTCTTAATCCTAGGGAGTGGGGTTTGGAAGTGTGATGATTATAATGTCCTAAGCAATTCGACTATTAATGAAGCAGCACAGCTATTTTCGTACCAAACTGCTTTACTTAACAGAGAACCCTTATCGGCTCTTTGAGGTCAGAAACATTTCAGTTATAAACTCTCAGGATAATCACGATCATAGAGAGAAGTCAGATTAAAAATTCACGTAAATCAGTATTAAAGATGAAGATATCTTAACCGAGGCCAAGAAGTTGAGCTATTTCATGTTTTGTCCCACTCTTATCTACAGAGACAGCTACAAACTCACTGAGGGGCGTTCTATGCGCAAAATAGTAATTCACTGCATAAATTGTCTAGCCTGCATATACTATAGTATCAATAAAATAATTTAGGTTTTATCATGTATCAGAATTGGTGTAAGCCTGTTATATAAAAATTAGAGAACAATCTTAGTTTATCTTCACTCTGCTCTGCTGTTATAAATTTAGTGCTTCCCTCCTTTATCTTTCTGCTTATGGTCTTTTTTGGTTTTCTTCACAGTTGGATGAACCTATGGTCTGAGATCTTGCGTTTTCCAGATCGTGCTTTCTATTCTGACTGGTGGAATTCTAGCGAATTTGGGTCGTACTACCGCAAATGGAATATTGTGGTGCATGATTGGCTCTACTACTATATTTACTTGGATCTCTCTCGCTTCTTCCCAAAACTCAGAAAAGCTAAATGGGTTCCTCAAATGGCTACTTTCATATTTTCTGCTATCATTCACGAATTTATTATCTCCTATGCAATAGGTTTCTTTTATCCAATCCTTTTTATCCTATTTGCAGGACCAGGTACTCTTCTTTTAATTTAGGTTTATTCTTTGCACAATCAAAGCATCTTCGTAAAATATCTGTAAATCTAATCTTTTGGTTGTAGATGTATATCGGCATGTCAATCATGTTTACTTTCTACTTAATTGAGTGTTTTGCCCGCCACAAAATCAGCAGCAAACTTATCGAATAGAACTGGGGCTCCATGGAAAAGTTAATACCTCGTTCTTTCTATCTAGGAAATTGATACAATTCTATATCGTTTATTATCGCATAATATATGGTTAAAACATAATATAAGAACGATCAACTGAAAGTCTCATTTCTTTTTCACAATTGTCCAGCCATCATCTTACAACTCCTTCTCTTTCTTCAACTCCTCTTCGCTCTTGCTGATTGATTCGTCCTTTATTTCCTCCTTCTCCTCCGCCTCCTCTTCCATTTGATTCTCCTATTCGTTTGAGTCTGAATTTGACGAGCTATTCTCATTATTCTTATCGTCAACAACGTTTCCCTTAAATTGTTTAACTGGCTAATATATATTCAATTCAAAGTGATCTATTTTGTCCCTTTTACCATCAGTTAGGTCTTGAATAACTGAATGCGTAAAATTAGCCATGTATTCTATGCTACAAGGGTTACTGCTACCGCCGATAAGATCTTCCTCGATCATGAGAAGACCTAAGATGTCACTTAAATAATCATAGAGATCATCGATCTTGACATCATGAGTCATAATAAACTCAAAAATATCATCGATGATTGTCTTTCTGAACTGTGACTCCGACATAGTGTTATATGCGCGTTGAGGCAAAAAAGAGTCAGATGCGGGGTAGCCAACTTCATGCAAGTGTCTAACCCCTGCCTGAAAAGTGGGCCATATTTCCACAGCCATTTCCAAGAAACGATAGAGATCACGATCGAATTGAACTTCTTGCTGCATTGTTGATTATAAGTTTATACATGAAAATGATCAATCAAATAAATCCTTGACATTGTTGCCTTTGGGTTTGCTAAAGTATGCCACTTGTTCTCTTTAAATTCGCAACATACTCCACACCACCCTTCGAATTATTTATATGATGCCGCGACTTTGCACTGTTATCGGATAAAATATCCAAAAAGTGTGTGCAAAAATATTGTAGAGACCGCCCAACAACAAGTAAATGAGGGGAAGATCCATCCTGCTGTTTTTTGTATCCATAAACCGAATTTTCCACCTGAAATCTCTAAACTATATGGTAAATAGTTTACTATGTCCCAATATAAAGAGTAAAGCGATGCAGCAATACCCCAATAATAGGCCTGCTACTGCATATCGAACATTTTTAAACCGAATACGATCAGAGATAATGAATACTTGATTGTATTGAAGTACTCATCGCGATATCGGACAATTAGTGTTTGCACGAATCGACAGAAGATGGGGAAGAATTTAATAAAATGAGGCAGCCACCCAAGTTAAGGGATAATCACTGCTGCAAGGGGCACTGTGATGCAAGATAGAGAGGTGCACTGGTTCATTGAAAAATTACAGACAAACTGCATTTTTAGTTTGGTGAATGAGTGCAAGTTGTACCAAAATGCAGTTTGGACGTACTTCTGGTTCGCCCAAACGTAAACCATCAATATACCCATCAGTCTATTGATATAATGATTCGCCGGCACAACTATGACGAGTTGATAAAGGACAGCCAGTTTCAGAGTAAGCAAAACTAAACCTTTATAGCCCTCGCGATTGTCAGCTTTTAGCACACGCATGTAATCGTTGCAATATCTACATAAGTTATGATTTACCTATCGTGAATGGTAAGTATTACTATCCACGCCAAACAGTAAATTAGGATCCCTCGGAAGGCGTAAAGCACAAGCTACTTGTTATTTAGAGCTGTATCGTCGTACTGGATTAGCCATTAGTTAGAGTAGGTCCCAAATAACCAGTAAATGGTTAGAACGACGATAATGTTGATAGTCCAGGAAGACATATATTAGTAAAAAATAACCGTCCGAACATGCTATTATAATCAAGTTACGGATGCTATGGAGTTTGATTTCGAATATTATTATCAATTGTTGGGTAAAATAAATGATCTTCTAAAGCAATATCTATAGAATCAAATATAATTCATTAGAAATACATTTTTACTGGGTCTTTTGCTCGGTATTCAATCTACTACCGCATTAAAATTCAAAAGGATAAATTATCTTTTGATGAGGGGTGTCAACTGTAAGAAGGTTTAGATTCGGCGTTCACTGATGACGTGTGTGTGATGATGTTTTAAATTTATATTTTACCGTGAAATTAGGTTCTATCTTACACGTTATTTAATTTGATCAGCAATGCGAATGCTTCTCTTGCTGTTAATTCTCCTCTCACTGCTTTGGGGGAAAAAACAACACTCTCCCTATCTCATTGTACACCTTTTCTAGACTCAGATCTTCACTAGCGAAGGCACATATTATAAACTGTACACTCAAACTAAACATGTGGAATGGCACCATTCATTGGGTTTTAGTTTGCTAAGTTTTGAACTAGGCCCAGACAAGTCCACTTAGCCGCCAACAGCCTATTTTCTTCCTACCCTCGATGGTCATTTCCTTTTCGTCGACACGTAATCCTAAATTTTGGTACTTAATTTCTTAGCAAGATAGACCGAAAATAAATGTAGAAACTTCTTCACGTCTGTTTTGAAGTGCAACAAAATGGGCAAGAAATACCTCCTCAATACTTTATTTACGAAAAATATGAGTATTATATTATTAACCTTAACAATGGGTAGGCTATCGATATGGAGACTTATTTGAAGACACATTTACAAGCAGATAAGGGGCCTGTAGCCGTGCTAAAGGTGAGCAAAAAATATCTAAAACAGCTTCGTTCAGATCTCACCATCGCTTGGAGTACAATATCCTCATAAGTTGACTTGCTTCCTATCAGTGTTTTTTTAAATGATCCAAAAGCTTCAACGGCCAATAACAATTTTATGCTTGAACAATCTGGACTGGAATTTAGAAGGGTTGGCAAAAATGATATTGAGATGATTACAGTGGAAGGTTCCTTCTAAATTGGTGGAAGCAGTCATATTCTAGCAATATTTTAGTATATCAGCTCAGAGTTAGGCTTTATTAATCATCCACTTCCTTTATATACAAGATCAACTCTTGCTCTCTAGCACAAACCTGAACACTCATAATTTAAGGAACTTACATAGTTCGGTAAAATCAAAAACAATCCATTTAATTTTCCTCATTCTTAAGACATCAAAAAATCAAAGAGGAGTCATTTTCAGAGCCAACTGGAGTTCTGCATAAATAGTTTTCGATCAATGCAGGCCATTACAGATTAGTCAAAAAATAGCAAGTCTGAATTTCATTTTCACTTTCATAAACCTCATGAGCATAGCAATGTATCTACTTTACCGTCAATTTAACATGTGACTGACTATCCTCAAGTTATAACTTATGGACCGACCGACGATCAACCCTATGTTTGGATTGCTCTTATCTTAGCCATGTTGAGTGGATTTTATTGGCTTTATAGAATGCGTATAAACTTTCTTTTAAATGAGTTATCAGCCATAGAAAATCAAACAGACATCAAACTTTAATAATTCCAGAAGAGATTGGGTCAAGTTGAATAACTTAAAAAGATGTATGAGGTTCACTGGGACAAGCTCGTTTATCGGGTGTCAGGTTAGCAGTGGTTTTAGCATTTGGTATTTTAAGGTCGATTTTTGAACCAATCAACTTTTGTTTACGCTGTTCGACTGGAAGGCACTGATGTCATATCCTTAGAACATAAGTTGAACCTAATGCTTAATTTTTCGCATAAAGGAATAACAAAACTCTATTACTACACTCGTAATAGCTAATTTCTTCTCATTTTCACTGAAAAAATTGTACCTCTCTCCTTAAAAAATTTGTAGAGTCATCTTAACGTTCAAATCTCAAATATTTTCAAAAAAGCTGTTATTAATGAATTACTAGAATCAGTTGCTTACTTGGATAGTAAAATTGAAGTCAATTCTCTCCCCATCTAAGCAGTAAGTATAGAGCCTAAGTTATAAAATGAGATTGACCCCTATTATGATTTCAAACTTAGTGCAGTTCCTTGTCTTTTGAGGAGATCAGCTGATGACAATGAGAACGGAGATAAAGAACTTGATAAATAGATCCCTGGCCCTTCGGAAAGTGATACGTGGGAATTACGATTAAACTTAGTTGGACTCTTAAATCTCATAATCCATCAGGGTGTGACCTTTGATAAGAATAAACTGGATGAATTACTGCGAAACTAAGCCTACAGTCAATAGGAATATCTGTAATTCTTCGATTTTATTCTTTATGAAGTGAAAAGCAAAACAGAGTCTTCGGAGAAAGATATTGAGAATGGCGGGGTGAATGAAAATTCGCGATAACTGATGTTTCGGTATATCTTAGACCATCCCTTCCTTTGGGACAGCAAGCGTAAAATTCTTTTCCTCTCTGATTTCAGTAACTACATCGAAACTCACATTGATGATACGAAGGTTCGGAAATTGTAGAGCCACGCTCGTGATTATAAAGTCATCAAAACCCCATGGATCAAATAATTTCATCCTCTCTTCGTAAATGTTATAACATGTAGGTGAAGGAAGTGAGTAACTACCGCAAGTACGACTACGAGTCAGTGCGTGACCTCATTCGAGTCATCAGGAATAAACTGAACCATTTCCATGAAATTCCCAAAGAAGTTCGGACTGTAATCGGCAAAACCCCGGATGAGTTCATCGAATACTGTCTAGCATTGTTCCCGAAGCTGTTGCATTTTGCCTTTGTTTATTGCCACAAAAAGAAATGGAAGCTTCACATGAAATGATTACATTCAATCCCCACAGAAATCATCCACCAATATTCTAAATAATATTTATAGAGGCTGTTAAGAATCATTAAATAGCCTTTACTTAATAACCCTTGAATTATATAAGATAGTTTGCCAATATTAGAAAGAAAAGGAAGAAAGATGATAAACATAGTAAAGTTATAAGATAATAAACATTATATAAGGAAAAATGATTTGGAATACATGAACTATACTATTGACAACCGCGAAGTCAAAGGATACGAGAAGATATTTAGAACAACATTAAAGTCCGGCATTATAATGATCCACCAATCACCAAAAGCTAAAATCTTGAATCAAATAATGGTAATATTATTAAAAATTACTATTTTTTGTCATGTAAGCTATTATGAAAAATTGAAGTTAATCTTGCTTAGAATCAAAAGCATAATTCGAAGAATTATTAATCAGGCATTTTTTTAATTAGCTGTCTTCGGACTGATAGATCTTATTATGATTAATTCTATTAATAGAATTTTATATTTATATTATATTAAATTTCCAAAGAAATGACAACTCTTTAAAAAATTGAAATTAATGAACCAAAACCTTTTAATATCGATTAAGCGGTTAATTAATAGTGCTCATCTGGAAATGATAATGATAATTCGATTCATAAAGCTATAGACTATGAATAGAACAAACTAACGATATGTTCCACTCCTGACTCTTCTCACCTAGTGCGCAATGGCACCATTTGGGGATCGATTTTTGCAATGTTAGCATCAGCTTTAGCATTTTGTGGAATGTATATGATGAAACATGTGATTGTTAGATTTAAGGCAGTATTATATTCGTAGATGGTGAAGAAAGCCTTTTGAATGAAAGCAATGAAATATGTTGATATTGTGTTTATTGTCTATCCCTGGGCGACTACTACCTATCTCCAGGTGATCTTTGCTAAATTTATGGTTCAAATTATTGCCGATTTTACAGGAATGCCCCTGTACGATGACAGAGAAAAATAAATATACAGTACTACAGGTATATATTTGATAAACTAGGAAATATAGTCAGGATCACTGTTGCAGCACTAAACCTTCTCCTCAATAGTAGAAATTTTTTTCAAACCGATTTGCGTGAAATGCTACAATCCCTCGGCAAGTTTAGTGTCACTGGAGTAGTTATTTGCATGTTTTTTCTCATACTCACTGCTTTTGTGGGTTTCAATAAGCAAGTCAATAATACTGTTGTCGAGTATAAGTCCATTTTTACTATGGACTATTAACATGTTGAGCTCTTTAAACCCTTGGACTCATATTATGGAGTTGTACTGCTGCAATGCATTTCTGGAATATTTTTTCCTTTTCTCAACCATCAATTTATCTTTCCTCTACTCAGTCACTTAAAAAGACCGACAAAAAATAGAGTAAAGCGCATATTTATTGCGACTCATTTGAGTTAAATTGGAATTTATTTGACAATTGCTTTACTAGGATATCTGCTCTTATCGCAGCACCTAGATTAAATTCCTATCTCACCACTGGTAATCACATCCATCCCTACTCTTCCACTTATGCTTGGAAAAATAATGATAGTATGCTCAATATTTTTTAATCTTCCCCTTCAAGTGTTTACCACTAGATAATATCTCTACTAAGTTCTAGATATTGACCGAACCCCTCAAAATCTATTAAAACTGAATGCCGCTCTTATTGGTAGTTCCTTTTTAATCGGACTCATATTTCAGGGGGTGAACATGTATTTTGGACTAATAGGTGGAACTGCAGGAGTCTTAATGGCTGGAGTAATTCCTCTTTTATGCATGCGCAAATTATGCAGTGTTTCAGTCCAAGATATCGCCATTATGATATTCGTTGGAGTCATGTGTGTAATATGCTTTCTAGGAGCGATGAACTCAGTTATCAACCCCATTTGAATAATGATAGTTTATTTATCCGTAAATTTAACTCATTCATTCGCCAATAGCTTTGATTGAAAACTATAGTGAAATCAGCTTCCTATCATTACCAAATTCAGGTTATTGCTATCGATTGTTTTATATTAAATTATATTCTAACTAATATATCCATGAGCAAAATCGATCGCAAGGTTATCCTTGAAAATTAACGAAAGGTTATATTCAATAAGCCCATTGTTACATAAAATCCCACCTTCGATATCAAACAAATTTAAGATTTTTATACACTCTTCAACCACTATGCAGACACACGAAGGCAGGCAGACGTGCGAGAAATTGTGTCTACAGCTCGCACTCTTGGATACGAGAAAAGCCATGAGTTTATATATTATGCTCTTGTGAACATGGCCGAGGCTCTTGAAGGCGAATGGGTTGGATTTGAGCTATTTTTGACAATGCTAACTGATGCGATTGTATTTTTTTCATAATAAAGGGTCATCCTCAAACAGAATAAGGTAGGCATCAAGCTTTTCAACTTATGGATCGGTAGGGTGAAGGGCGCATAACTTTCAATTCATTGAAAAAAATGGCGAATATGTTAAAACTGAACCTCACCGATGACCAGGTCCAATAAGCAATTCAGACCATAGCTGGGAAAGGAAAACAGCATTTAACATGGGACCAATTCAATTCATTCCTTGCTAAGAAGGTCGAGAAAAAGAACAAGCTTTGATCATGCAACAACATACATAGATCATATCTTCTGGTATATGGCAGGAAAACTTCTTCCAAATTCATCAAAATCGAGTCCATATCCCACTATGAAGTCCTTGCACTCCAGTCCAATAAATCTTAGATCAACTTGAGCTTTATGATCAGGGCGTCTTACCAAGACTGCTGTGTCAATTCGTTTCGGTTTAAACTCTTATAGGATTTTGATGAGTTTAAATAGGGTATGGCCCGTGTCATGCATGTCTTCAACAACAAGAAGGCTTTTGTTGTTAAAAGCTTAAGGACGCAATTCCGTTTAAATTTGCAGATCTCCAGTGGTCTATGTTCCCTTGTAGGATCTGGCCCTAATGAATTAGTTGCGATGTTAAAATTTAATCTGCTTTACAAGATCTGAATAGAACATGAAGGCTCCCTTCAGTACACAAATAACCACCAAGTCCAAATGCCCTTATTCCTTGAGAATATTTTCATAATAGATATTAACCTCCTCAGCCACACGCTCAATCATCTTTTTGATGTATGACTCATCGTGCAGCAGTCCAAAATTGAGACCCTTATGCGACTTTATTGACATATTTAATTAAGCAAGATCATATCCAAATTGATTTAAAATTAATACGACGCATCATACTTTACTGAAAATTGATATTGAGATCATTCCTTTGTTAATTTGCTTTAAAACTTCTTTTTGAATACATTAGCAAACACGTAATAAACAACTAATTTATTTCACTAAGTTTTGTTTTTAATTTCATAATCAAATATAAATTATTTTAAGCATTTTAATTATTTTAAACTTTGTAAAAAGTAGTCTCAAGTCATTTCAGATAATCAATTACATATTATTATCAGATATGTATGGAAATAATAAGAATTTTAACCCCTATAATCAGTTTCCATCCAAAGGCAGCCAATAGCTATACGAGGAATAATACTAATAGTCCGAGTCAGAACCTTTAATTGAAGAAGTTGATCCAAATTATCAACCAGACGATAAACAGATTAGAGAGTATGCAATAGAAGTCCTTGGAATGAGCCTACCAGAGGATGAGGCACTCCTTGACCTGGCTCGGGAGGGATTAACAGCACCTCTTCCTCCAAACTGGTTAATTTATCAGGGACGGGATGGCGAGGTATATTATAAACATCGCATCACTCAATAAAAAACCTACAATCATCCCACTGATATGGCATATCGAGCTCAGTACTAACAAATGAAGGAAAAGGCAGCCAGAAAAAACTTGAAATCCATGAATTTGAAGGCTTCAAATTTAAATAATAATCCTTCCAACATGTTTGGTTCTAAGCTTAGCAACTCCAATTTTATCGGCGGTTCGAGTATGCTTCCTTTAAATAGTGAATCTACTCCAGTGTTGAAGTTGGACCCCAAAAAATAGCAGGAATACGAGGATTAGGTGTAAAGATAGTAGGAGAGGTTGATATTAGAGTTGAAGCAATTTCAAGAGTCAGAGAGAAAAAATTACTAAAACAGAGACAAAAAGATGCGGCAAGATTATGAGGCTTAAAAAAATCAAATATCTATGAACAAGAGTAATAAATTAAAAATCGATGAAAAGATTTCATAGGAAAAAGAGAAGATTAAGCGAAGACTGGACTAAACTTACTCAAGCCAAATATCGGATGAATTAAAGTCTTATGAAAAATAGGCTTAAAGCAAAAAGACCTAATTTACTAGCATCTATTAAGAAGATAATCGCTTTAAGGTTAATAAATATTAGCAGGAGAAAAATCAACTGGTAGCTGAGAAAGAGAGGCAATTGGATTAAACTTCCAAGAAAGTCATAGTCTTGAAGGATAGAAAGAAAAAGGAAAGAGAGCAAATGCTTATTCAATTGAAGTAATAACTTTAGAGTGGGTAGAATAAGTAAATAGAAGATGCCACGGCCTAGGCCTTGTAGGAGGAACTCAGCAGCATTAAGCAAGAATACTCTTTAAAGATTAAAGAGAAAAGGGAAGAGTTGGAGCGCTAATATAATGAAACCAAACGTTTACTAGGCTACGATCATAACTCTTATCTTTCATAATTAGCCATAAAAAAAACTAGGATAAAAAATATTTCCCAACAGAAGATAGAGTCCATCAAAAACAAATAGATTCAAAGTTTATCAAGCAAATTTCAGAATAGTCTGGATTTATAACAACGAGCTTTAAAAGAGTCACTTTAAAGCAAATATTCTTTGCTATTAGATGAGGAGAGGGCTCGACAGTAGCAGAAAGCGGTCAAGGAAAAAGAAAAGATAAATAAATAATTTTAACAAAAAACTACGAATCAAATCGCCAACATATATGAATAGCTAAAACTTAAGATAAAAGGATATGAAACAGAGATGAACAAAAAGTTGTCAGCAGCTCAAGAGAAATTCATCACTGATATTTATGATAAGAGTAAGGGTCAAAGCAAGGATATTGTTCTAAGATTGCAAATAAAGGAGAAGGAAATGCTTTTGTAGAACAAAACCTTCATGATAGAATCCCTGAAGCGCCAAATGGAATTATAAAAAGTAACATTTTAGCTTCTAAAACTGCAAAATCAAGTGTGCAAATGCAGTGATGAAAAGGCAAAAGATGAAATGCTCATAAAGGTTGCAAAAAAATATGACCTATAGTATCGGACTGATGAGTACATCAAATAATAGCTGCGATATAAATAATTAAGAGTTCAATATAAGAAAGATAAACAATTTCTAGGGTCAATAATGAGTTCATTGGAGGGAAACAGTAGAAGAGGAGGAGTGGGAGGCACTGCTCTTTTAAAGCAATACAATTAGGACGTAAGGATTATGCGCTAAAATTAATAGCAGCTAAAGAAAATAGAAATACTCTTGAAGAAAGCTGAATATAACGATAGAAATGCCATAGATTAATTGGTGAATTGCCATTTTTAGTATAGACCAATTTAGTTGAGCAAACAGATGCCATCAATAGGTTCTGAAGGACAACATGAAGTTGAGCTGAATTAGGATCGCCTTCATAAGATTAACGTTAATAGTCAATCAAAAGATATCGAGCTGACTTTAAAACAACATTCTCAATTTCTTTCTACAATGCGTCATGAGCTAAATCGTAAATTGTATCAAATTAGAAGTAACATTTATTATTGATATTGTTTATTTTTCAAATTTTATTGATATAAATTTATATATGAA
>Ga0302188_10000375_pt1 | contig 37940 bp, 26 predicted proteins | sample II_Bog_E2_1_FD_198783 | JGI IMG/M metagenome (GOLD analysis project Ga0302188, IMG submission 198783) | Peat permafrost microbial communities from Stordalen Mire near Abisko, Sweden - II_Bog_E2_1 | ecosystem: Environmental > Terrestrial > Soil > Wetlands > Peat | place: Sweden: Abisko... | reverse complement strand
CCCCACCCCCAACCCCAACCCCAACCCCAACCCCTTATATTTGAAAAAGAAATATTAATATATGCTGAAATTAGTAATTAATGAATCTTTTAAAATGAGAATTATTTTATTTATTAAATCATATCAAGGTTTTTGAGTCAATGTTTCTTTCAATATAGGAATTTTACCATAAGCAAGTTTTTTTGTATCACTCATTTAAATTTCAGTGATATTGATGCATTTGATTGTGAATTAGATAAACTGGATAAACAAGATTTTAATAATAATTCGACCTTAAATAATTTTTTTTAATTTTGTTTAAATGACAAAAAAAATAACGGCAATTATGCTAAATGTGAAACCGAGGAAATAAAAGATCCATGACATAATAATTCCCCCCCAATGATATTGGATATAAATCCTAGGATAAGAGAAATAATAACAATCGAGATAGAATGTTTGAAAAGCTTAGATTTTTGATAGTGCTCATTTAATATTGGAGGCGTATTTTCCAATCATTGATAAGAAAATAATTACTATTCGTAGTTATCAGAATATGACGAAAAATTAATTTTATAAGTTTTTGATTTATTATCATCAAAGGATAATTGGATTTTAGCCAACCTTGTAAATAGCATATCTTTGGAGTTGATATCGAAGTATAATAGCTTGACAATTACATTGAAAATAGCATATCTTCACAATTGATATGCCAATATTATAAGCCCAAAATTATTCATTAAAAACATGGAAAAGTAGAAAGAATGATCAATTTAATAAACAATGTATTATAATAAGCGATAGTTATAAACATATATTTGAATCAAAGTGCTTCCATTACTTTTAATTAGAATTTTTAGATTTTTCCTTCATTTTCATCTTAATGGATCGTATCCTTGATGAATAATCTCTTCCATTTTTGTTTTAAATTTAAATTATAAAAAGGATATAATATGGTAGTAATATTTATTGTCTGATCATACTATATCAGAGAATGGTATTATTTGTATTTGAATTATTTTTGAACTTTATACTGATTTAACTATGGATCCAAAGAAGGACGTGTCAACCGCCATCCTTGATCAAAAAAAGGCCCCAAATAAGCTGCTTGTAAATATAAAATAATCAAGGTGGAAGAAGCCCTCAATGATTAAAATTCTTCTGTTCAGCTCAGCCAAGCTAAAATGTCTGAGCTCAAAATTTTCAAAGGTGATGCTATTTTCATCAAAGGAAAAAAGAGAAAAGAGACTCTCGTTGTGGCTCTCGTTGACAATAAACTTTAGGAGGGGAAAATCCGCATGAATAAGACAGTGCGAAAAAATCTTAGAGTGCGTCTTGGAGATATTGTGCAAATAAGAACGGCTGGGGAGGTGCCAAATCTCACTAAAGTTCATGTCCTCCCACTTGCAGACACTATATAAGGCATTGCTGGAGATTTAACAAAATCCTATCTGATACCTTATTTCAAGGATGCCTACAGACCCGTGAAGAAGGGTGATTTATTTGTAGTCAGAGGTAATTTTAAGCCAGTCGAGTTTAAAGTTGTAGCCACTGAGCCCAAATAATTTGGTATTGTTGCTCCTAATACTATGCTCTATACTTAAGGTGAGCCAATTAATCGAGAAGATTAGGAAAAACTCGATGATGTTGGTTATGATGATATTGGTGGATGCAGAAAGCAAATGGCTGCTATTCGTGAGATGATTGAGTTGCCTCTAAGACATCCTCAATTATTTAAAACCCTCGGTGTGAAACCTCCAAGAGGAGTTCTACTCTATGGTCCACCAGGCTCAGGAAAAACTTTAATAGCAAGAGCTGTAGCCAATTAAACAGGTGCATTCTTCTTTCTAATTAATGGTCCTTAAATTATGTCAAAAATGGCAGGATAAGCTGAAGGAAATTTAAGAAAAGCTTTTGAATAAGCTGAAAAGAACAGTCCAGCAATCATTTTTATAGATTAAATTGATTCCATTGCTCCAAACAGAGAAAAAGTACATGGTGAAGTCTAAAGGCGTGTAGTTTCTCAACTTCTGACTTTAATGGATGGCCTCAAGGCAAGAGGACATGTTATCGTCATTGCAGCAACGAACAGACCTAATGCTCTTGACCCAGCTCTCAGAAGATTCGGTAGATTTGATAGATAAATCGATATTGGCGTTCCTGATGAAATTGGTCGACTTTAAATCTTAAGAATCCACACAAAGAATATGAAACTTTCTGAGGATGTTGATCTTGAAGCAGTTGCTAAAGATACTCACGGTTTTGTCGGATCAGATGTCGCTGCTCTTTGCACAGAATCTGCTTTGCAATGCATTCGTGAAAAGATGGACATTATTGATATTTAGGCATAAAAAATAGATACTGCAATTCTCGAGGCAATGTCAGTTACACAATAACACTTTAAGTTTGCTATGGGAGCAGTTAATCCAGCATCTCTGAGATAAACCCATGTTGAAGTTCCAAATATCAAATGGTAAGACATCGGTGGACTAGAATAAACCAAAAAACAATTACAAGAAATGATTTTGTTCCCAATCGAGCATCCTGAAAAATTCCTCAAGTTTGGAATGCAGCCCTCAAAGGGAGTTCTTTTCTATGGACCTCCAGGATGTGGAAAAACTCTGTTGGCAAAAGCGGTTGCAAGTTAATGTAGTGCAAACTTTATATCAATTAAAGGTCCAGAACTATTGACAATGTGGTTTGGTGAAAGTGAAGCAAACGTAAGAGATGTATTCGACAAAGCACGGGCTGCTTCACCATGTGTGCTCTTCTTCGATGAGCTTGATTCAATTGCTGTTGCAAGAGGATCAGGTAGTGGTGGAGATGGTGGAGGTGCTTCTGATAGAGTGATCAATCAATTGCTGACTGAAATGGATGGAGTTGGAGCTAAAAAGAATATTTTCATTGTAGGTGCTACGAATAGACCAGAAATTATGGATTAAGCTCTGCTGAGACCTGGACGTCTTGATCAACTTATCTACATTCCACTACCAGATCTTCCTTCGAGACTCAGCATTCTAAAGGCTAACTTAAGAAAAACTCCTCTAGCCAAAGATGTTGATCTAGGCTTTCTTTCTAATATTACTGAAGGATTTTCAGGAGCAGATCTTACTGAAATTTGTCAAAAAGCAGCTAAGTCGGCTGTTCGAGATGTATAAATGAATTTATTTAGTCCATTGAAGCCGAATCAAGGATGAAAGCTTTAATTGAAAAAGGAGGAAAAGTGCAAAAATTTGACCCTGTCCCTGAAATTACGAGAAAACATTTTGAAGAGGCACTTCGTACTGCCCGTCGATCCGTAACGGCTGATGATCTCAACAAATTTTAACTCTTTAGAAGAAAGTTCGATCCTTCATTCGCTACCAAATCTACTAGTAGCAATCAAGGATCAACTATTAAATGGCCCACTGGTCCTACTCAAGCCAAAAAGGCTGCATAGGAAGATGATTTGTATAGCTGAAATCAAGGTTTAGCTACCTAAATCAAATAATTTTCAAAAAATAAGGAAAAAAATATATTCACACATCAATTGCCCTTTTTCTGGGCTGAGGATTTATCAATACATCAATTGATTCAGCTGTTAGAAGGCGATTCATTGAATTATGTAATCCAATCCATTAGCTTTTTTTGCATCTTTATTTATTGTACAATGTGTTGAACACTGTGCACTATGTGCTTACAGTTTTATCAAAATAGTTTTGTTTGACTATATTCATACTTGAATTCATTTATTTCTCTTAAAAGAAGACAGGCTTGGTTGTATGCCTTGCATACTTAAAAATTCTGTTGTTTTTATTTTTCTTCTGCAGCTTTACTGGTCTCAAATTGGTTAATGGAGTCTAAAATTGCCCTCTTCTAAGTAACATTTGATTTTTGTTGAGCAAGTCGCTAAATTTCGTATTTTCTCCATAAGGCTTAACGAATTTTTATTATCTGCACAAAAAATTAAAATAGCTTCTATTATTCGATTTGTCTTCTCTGAAGTCTTAACATACCGGGACTTGATATTTTTTGGAAGTATTAAAAATTCTAAATCGTATGCAACATACCTATTATCATAAAATTTAGTTTCTGTCTTCATTACACGTTTGGTCTTATCCTTCATATTTTCGCCAACTACTGAATGACAGACATAAATGCGGTTTCTCTGAGGATCTATCTGCGGTGACTCGAATTAATGGAAATTAATGCTACTGCTGTTATTTTTGTCGCGATTCAGCTTCATTATGTAAGACGAGTTATTATTATTAATAAATCAGATAAATTAGTTATTCATATAGAATATTCAACGTTTTATGAGCTTTTTGACCACCTCATTCGGGTAAATTCTTTTTTCAGCTTTGGGCTAGAATTATTTGATGAATTCGTCTGTTTGTTCCTCACCCCATTTGTAGCCCATCGTCATGAGCAACTCTTTCATAAATTCACTTTCGATAAATCCTGATTCTTTATCTTTCTCCTTATGATCTGAAATAATTTTAAAAGCTTCATTAAGTTGCTCCTCAATATCATCTTATCTCATTTTTTTTAGAACGATTAGATATACATCTAAATTAGCGTAACATTACCATTGAGAGTGACTCCCTACTCTATTTGACCCTCTCCTACTTATTTTTGACGAGCAAGCTATTTGTAAAAATCTTTCAAATCTTCGTCAGATATCATCTGACCGATGGAAATTAGAAATTCTCGAAGCTACTCATGATCTAGGATACCATCATTGTTCCTATCAAAGAGAAGGAAATTTTTTTAATACTTTTCCTGTTTTTCGATGGGAATGTATTTCTCTATTTTTTCTTTGGTGTCATTTTCATTCTCGTAGATGGCTCTTAGCTGAGTAATTTGTCGATCGGCAGGTATTTTTGGGAGATTATCCATCAAAGTAACCTTTTATCTGATTGGTTCGGTCATAAGTTTCAATAATTCAATAATTATAGAATTAATAAAGTCTAAGATTTATGGATGTAAATGAGAAGAAGGAAAGAAAAAAGTGGCAAAGGTATTAAACTTTAAAATAATGAGTCCTATTATTGGAAGTAATATCTTAAGGTTGATATAAAAATTTAAATAAATTTTAAATAATGTCGATCTTTGAATACAACGGAGGAACTCTTGTCGGAATGGTGGGCAAGGATTGCGTTGGCATCGCTGCAGATCGCAGATTTGGTAAGCAGATGCTCACTCTCACTAATGATTTTCAAAGAGTTTTTAAGATGCAGGATAATATCATAATGGGGTTGAGCGGAATTGGCACCGATATTCAAACATTTTCTGCACAAATGGAGCAAAAGATTAATCTTTATACTCTTAAAGAAAATAAGCCTATGAAGCCATTAACTTTTTGCAATTTGGTCGCCTACTCTCTCTTTGAAAAAAGGTATAAAATTATCCACGTAGATTCGGAAGCTATATCGTACAGCCAATTGTTGCTGGGTTGGAAAATGGAGAGCCAGTACTTGCCAGCTACGATTCTATTGGAGCACAATGCATGATCGAAAGATTTGAATGTGCAGGAACTGGTAATGAAGAACTGATGGCAATTTGTGAGGCTTATTACAGAGAAGGTATGGACAGGGAAGAATTGGGTTTCAAATTGCATCAAATCATCACTGCAGCCTGCGATAGAGACATGCTTTCAGGGTGGGGTGTGGTGGTATATATCGTTAGTAAAGATGGAATTTCTACAACCTTCCATCAATCCAAACAATCATGATTGTGTCTCAATTGGTTTTTGTAAAATGTTTAAAAATATTAAGAGATTAATGGCAGAAGTACAATAAAGTTTAAACTATATTTGATTTATAATTTTGTTCCTAATAATCTTGAAATATAACTACTTTACTTCATCATTGCTAAATAAAATTCATTTCTTTGAGAAATGATACGATGGGATTTACAATGTCTCTAATCAGATCAAATCTGTTATGACTCATATATGGACGATAAACCACTGAGGCTGTATTCCTATAGGAATTTTATGTCTCATAAGCAAGAACTAAATTCTTACCATGATCTACCTTAATTACCTCATCCTGCTATCCATGAATCACTAATAGTTTCCCATTGAATTTCCTTAACTATTATAAGTTATCGAAATGCTGCTTCACAATGCACCCCAAACATCCAACCATTCCTTTCGCCACCTCTGTAATTGTATCAAATGGTGAAATTAAAATTAGTCCAGGAACTCCTCGCTTATTGCCAGCTAAATACGATGCTCCTCCTGTTCCAATGGATCGACCTATCACAAAAATATCCTGTGTACTTTTGCCTGAACTAAGCAAATATTCGTAGAAAGCCAGAGAGTCTTCCTTAATTGTATTAGAAATCAAACATGAGAATAATTTTTAATAGTGACCATAAGTTGGATATTCTATTGCGTAAATTGTTAAATCCGCAGCTAAAGCAATTGGTTCAAGAAAACTGGGAACAAGTCCAATATCTTCGGCGTTACCATGAAAATATATACAACATTTTTTTGATTTTCGGCTTTTGGGTGTTGATATTTCAAGATAGGGAATTTGGTTACCATTCTAAACTAAACAATAAGTACATTAGAGAACTTATTGTACTTGCGCGATAATGTCTAAGAACTTTAATCAGCTTCCATTCGATAGGAGCAAGGGGGACTAGGAAAAATAAGGCAGTTGCATTACCTGCAGAGAATATCACAGCAACAGAATGAGACTAATCCGAATAGGCAGTTCATTTTAAAATATTAAATTATTGTTATAAAAAATAAATGAAAGCAAAATTGATATGATTATAAAAATTAAAACAAATAGAAATTATTGATTACTCAATCATTGCTAAGATTTATTTACAGGAAATAATTTTATTTTATTTCGACATTTATCAGTTATCCATCGACCCAGTCTTAATTCATCACATTCAGTCACTGCTAAAAAATCTTCTCGAAACTTTAAATCAGTTACTATGCCTTTTACTTATATTTCTTTTAACAAGTTCATCCCCTTTGCGTCTCCTTCAATACCCCAAATCTTGACGACATGGTCAATACCGGCAGTGGCAAAGACATTAGATTGTTTAATATTGTCGAGAGCAGAAATCCATCCTTTATGATGAGCAATTGCTGTTTTAAAAACTGGTTTTGTCTTTTTTACATGCCACAGATATACAGAACCATCCTGACAAGCAGTAATAAATCTTTATTGATTTATTGCTCTAACTCTATCGATGGCATAGTCATGGCCTTTGAAAACAACCTTCACTTATTTTTCAGTTTTCCAGGTTATCACTTGATGATCATTTCCAGATGTAATAAAATCATTACCGTTAAAGCAGTCGATATCTAACACTTACCCATTGTGCTCATAAAATGTTTACATTAATCCTCTTTGCGCAAAATCCCATTGCTTTAGGGTTAAGTCTGAACTGATGGAACAAAGATTATTGGAATTAAATCCAAATTTTAGACCATTTATAGTATTTTTATGTCCTCTCAGAGTATCAATGAGTGACAAACTACGGGTATCCCACAATTTGATCATGCAATCATCCCCAGCCGTAGCCAGCACATTCTAGTTGCTATGCAAGCTCATACATAAAATATCGCTTCGATGATGATTGATATCTTTGCCCAAACTAATGAATTGCTTTTGTTTGGTCTATCTATCCCACTTAATAATGCTTCTATCTTTTGAACATGAGTAGATGTTCTAATTTGTGACTTCAAAGGCCGTGATGCAAAGCGTATGACCTTTATATTAAATTGGTTCGCCAAAACAATTAGTCGAGTATTTTTAGTGGCATTACTCATATAGTTTATTTTGCTTTCGTAACTAATTAAGTGTATAAATACGTATTCAACTCTCAGCTTTTAGGAATAATTTTAATCGTAGGTGTCATTTTTTTTGGCTTCATGATCATCCCCAACGACAAAAAAGTCATCTTATATTATATTTTCCTTTTGATTGGTGATTTTGCTTAATACTTCTCTTGCCATTCTTTTTTTGGCTTCTTCTGGACTTTCGTATCTCTTCAAGCGGACTTCTTCTACATGTGGTTATTCCTGTTAAAGTTCTTCCTCAACATTAAAGTCTTCTTGCTATTAATCGTCGTGGAGTTTCTTTCTGCCTCGATATTCCTTTTTATCAATTCTCTTATGTTTCTGACCTCCTCTATTATTCTGTCTTCTCATTGTTGATGCTAATATTATAAACAGAAATGCTAAATTGGATAGACGTTTATATAAATTTATATACAATCGAGAATCATTCAAAATTTGCGCAGAGAAGAATAGTCCGTTTTTAATTTATATTGGTATTATTTCATTTTTGTGTTTTCCTCAACCCTATCAAGTTTAGATGATAAGTTTAGATTGAGTAGTTTATTCTGTTGATTACCTTTGTTGTACTTTTATATTTTGCTGTGATTCTAGTTAAAAACCTTGCTAACTTTGCGCACAATATCCTTTAAATTACGATGTTTTGTCTCCAAGTCATCTATCACAGGATCTGCAACACCAATGCTATGATTCAATATTGGCATGTGCTGCAGGATATCTTTACTTCCACTACGGTCTATTTTTTTTTATGCTGAAACAGAATGTGTATAAGGAGAAGCAGGGTAAATTTGTTCATCGCTGAAATTTTTAAATTAAAATAATTTTGGTGTCTACTCATTGGATAATCCTGTTGTAAATGCTTTTCTGAGTGAGAGTTTGCTTTTAAAAGTAATGTTCTCCTCATTATTTTTCTCTTGAGTCTTCTAATGACTGTTTAAATAATCTCCCATTGCAGTTTTATTATTTTCTGCATTAATTGGCAAAGCATATTGATTTTTATTGTTGCTGTTTGAGCTATTTAAGTTAAATGTCAGGCTACTGACGGAGCTATTGAGACTGCTTGGTGGATGGTTGGAACCATTTGAGGAAATGTTATCACCTGACGATTATTGCTTCATCAATTCTTATAGATAACGATGCACCTAGAAGGCTGTCTTGCGATTTAGTAACTGGGTCAACTCAGAAAAAGGTTTCGCAAGGTTGGGATTAACGAATTTTTAAAAGAATTGAAAATAGAGGCGATTAAGAGAGTCCATGGAAAGTGTTACAGCTTTTGTCGTCGACATGTTTTAAATTTATGATTTAAATTAAATTAAGAATGATAGAAATTCCATAATGTTATCCTTTTCCTTCGGATTTGTGGAATTTTATGAGTAACGACTTACTTGTAATGGTAATTATAGATGTAGATATTTTTCTATCACTTATTCCTATTTATCATAATATAATCCCTTATATTTTGGGACGAATCAGTTTCCATTTTAACATGATAATTATCATCAAGTCAAAATTGGGTTTATTACTAATAATTGCTAATTAATAATTTATGTCAGAGCAACGCAAAAACTAAATTTTTTAATCATTTCGTCGCCCCCCTGTCAATCAATCTTCTCGATCAAAGGAAATAAAGAGTCGATTGCAGCATTTTAGATCAAAAGAAACTTTCTTAACTGACCAGACTTCAGATTACACAAAATCTTCAAGTGAAATCAACCCTCGCATGGAACAACTAGAAGAAACTATTCATAAGCTATAAAAATAAAATAGCTAATTGAAACAGAAAATAGTCGAGCTTAAAACTAACCAGCTTTTTTAAGTTAATGAGGAAAAGTTGAAACAAATTATTAAGTAATCTGATTAAATGAGGTTAGAAGTCGACACAATTCGGAAGGAGTTAAAATAGTCGTTAGTATAAAAGGATTTCTTAGAAAGATTTAACCGTAATTTGAAAGCACAATGCGAAACTCTAACAAAAGAGATATTGGTTTTGCGTGGAAATAATAGTATAAGCATTACTGGGGGTGATTCCAAAAGACATTAAAAAAATATTTATACAACAAGAGATGAGGATAGCAATAGAAGCCGTAATTCCTCAAATGAGTTCAAAACAGTCACCAAAAGAAAAGAATTTCTCCAGTGGAAGAAATAAAAAGATTAGATAAGCAATCAACAGAGCAATGGCAAACTCTTAAAAAATAGTCTGAGCGCATCAAGATTGCTAGAAGATTATTATCCGACTCGAGCAAGTCGACAGAAGCCCTATAAGAATTTTTGAATTATGATTGTATCGTTATTTATATTGAGTTGTAAATTTGATTAGTGATATTATTTTAGGGAAGTAAGTGTGAGGGATAAGTCTTTGCATATCTCAAATCTAAGCAATTAAATGTATTTTTTGCAGAAGGTTATTTGAATTGTGAAATTTCATATTTCTATGAAAGTTGTAAAATAACTACATCACAAAATGCCGAAAAAATAAGTATCCTACGAAATTGTGAATGAGTTTATCATCGCTATCAAATGTTCGTATCATTCTCTTCTCACACAGCGCCATCGATGTTATCAAACGTTACCTTCAAGAATACGACCCCATTATTGTCAACAGATTGGAAACCCAGACACGTCAACCCTCTCTCTACTTTGCAGCCATTTTAATAGATCACGAATAATCTTTTGAAATAATGAAACTTCTCATCTAGCATGGAGCTAATCCTCATTTCAAGGACAATTACCAACAAACTATACTTTTCTATGCCTGCCGAGAGGGTAAATAAAAATGTCTCTAACTCTTGATGAATAAAGGGCTTAGCCTAGATTAAGAAGATATATACGGGCAAACACCCCTCTATTATGTATCCAAAGAAAATCGATTGAACATCATTCACAAGTTAATTGAAAAAAGAGGTATTTTAAATGAAATATAGTTCGCCCCAATCACGTTGATAAAATTGCACAGCAAACTCCTTTGTTTTACGCTGCTCGGTAAGGGCATTTAGAGATGTGCCGAATTTTAATTGAAGCGGGATGTGATTTATCTCTTCAAGATTCTTCGCATAAAATGGCAAGCCATTATGCCAAAAAATATAATAAAAATGAAGTATTTGAATACTTAACCAATGAATATCAAATCTTGAAAGACCAGAAGAAAATTCAAACAGATAGTCTTCAATAAAGTAATAACGAAGATAAAGTGATTTTAAAAAACAAAAAAAAGAGATAGACAAACCTACAAAACGGAGCGACTTTAGTCAATATGACTTCTCAGTATAGACTTTATCGATCTGATGGCTTTGGCAATTCAATTTAAGTATCCCAGGTTTAATTTCAATAGCTTCTTGATAATTATCCATAACTCTAAGAAATGTTCAGAAATCCTGAAGAAATAAATACATCCTGTTTTGAGGAAGTCAAAGCTAAAGATTCCTGGAGTAAAGTAGCCCAAAAAGTATTATCTATTTGTTGGAAGTCAAAGGGAGGAAATTATTTCCATTAAGCAGTTGATCCGAGTAAATTTGGAATTATAGATTATTTCGAGGTGATTACTGAACCAATGGACTTCGGTACTATAAAAAAAAAATTGACTTTCAATGTATACAATTCAGTTTCTGAATTTATTAATGATATGAAGTTGGTGTTCGATAACTGTGTAAGATACAATGGACTATAAAATTTAGTGGCAAAGCATGCTGTTGAAATTAAAAATTTATTTGAGGAGCACATGAGACAAACGGGTTATATGAATTGATTATGTTTTATCGTAGAATATTTGATATTTAAGATTATTTAATAATAATTTAATGATTCATATTACCAAGGAGCAGGAGCCACTATATCAGGAGGTAATACAAATTTCATACAGCTAAAAGAAATCGAAAAAGAGATGAGGCAGGCTGCAGAACAGGCTAAAATTTATGAAAATTCACTTAATTTGCTAAACCGCACAATTAAAAAGAACGAGCTAACTATTAAGCAACTGTAAAAGATGGATGGCAATCGATCAATTTACGTACCACTGGGAAGAGCGTACTCTTATTACAATGTTAGATTTTTGCGTAAAGATAAAGATTCAACAATCAAAGAATTTCATGGAGCAAATGATAAATTAATTGAGAGTACGCGCGAAATGGAAATAAAAATAAAACAATTATCAGATAAAGCCAACGAAAAATATAAAACATTGCGGGAAGGCACTGAAAGACTGACCAAAAAATAAAAATGATAGATTCATAAATAATCTATAAAGCTATCTCTGAATATACAGCATTTTCTTTACAATTAATCATTTTATCCTTGCTCATTTATGATATGGTCGAAACGTATACAGTCTTGAGTAATAAAAAGGAAGAATATTATTAATAATCAGCGAAACAATTGATCATTAAACATTAAGTCCTCATATATTTTCTTAATCTGAGAATAATTTCCAAGTCTGTTGGTTAAAATCTTAATATCTTTGAGAGCCATCCAATGCTGAAACAGTTCCTCGTTCATTCTATACATGTCAGTTATGATGCAGTCGGCCTTAATAGTTGTAATAGTACCTTGCTCTTTAGATGAACATTTTATTGCTTTATTTGATTGGCTTCTATTAAAATTTTAGACTCAATTTGTTTATCACATCCACGCTCGAATGACCTCTTGTTTAGTTCTTCTTATTTTTTTTATAAAATAGCAATCAATTCTGCCTACTTTAATTTGTGAAGTTCGTTGACTCTGCACATATCGGAGTTGAACTCAGCTTTAAGCACCATTATCTCATTAAGGAGACATGAATCTTTGACTTCAGTGATTTCAGTCATTTGCGATTTCAATTTTTATTATATTTCTTCACGCATAAATCTTTCATTTTTGAGCTATCTTTAATAATCTTTGGTTTGCTCAAGAAGCTATTCATATTTACTGTTGATTTCTTTGTTTTTATAATTCAATTAATTGATTGTACCTCCATATTATGCCTTTAGTCTATCTAACTGTTAAGCAAAGTTTTCTTCACGATCATAAGCTGCCTCTTGAATATTTTATTTGTGACTCTCAATTTTTTCAAGTTTCTTTTGAAGAATATCATTGTCCTTTGATATTTTTTTGTTTTCTACTTGAAGATTTTCAATTATTTTCTAATATAGCAAACAAATTACTTGTTTTTCAGTGGATATAAAGGCAACTTCTTCATTTTTTATCCTTTCAAATTCTTTCCTTATATTTCCCTCTTCAATTTACAAGTGTTATTCAATATTTTTGTGAAAATTCTCAACAATTGAGTCAGAGTTAGTGCATTATATTCCTTCAATCATTGTTTAAAAGCTTCTTAATTTATTCCTAAGATCGCCAACTTGTCTATATATTGTTTTTTGTACCTTGAAATAGGATGCGATGACTATGCAAGATAGTTAAATATCGGATTAAATAATAAAGATAATCCACGCGATTTTTGCTTTATATTGCTAATATTATCTGCTAAGTAGTGCATGGTCTATTTAAGAGAATTAACGCATTTAGCTAAGTTTTTTCTCGTATAATTTTAACATCCTTTTGTCCATTTTTTCGTGGGTTTTGGGATATTTTAACTTTATTATTTGTGTTATTGCATGACTGAATTAGTTCGATTTTTTGAAGGTGAAATCATTGATAAGAAATTTTTTCCTCGAAATCCTCCTCCTCTGCTAGTTTGAGCATACGATATTTCTCTTGAGTTAAAAAAATTAATTGGTTCTTGGTTATCCTCAAACTAAATCTTCTTTGGTGTAATGGTATGTCGACCATTTCTGCTAGTGTTGCGATTGGATACATACTGAGCACTATATTTTGTCCTGTCTTCTTTTGTGGAAGGAAACTAATCTTAAAGATCCCCTTCAATTTTTGGTTTAGTATACGTTTGATAAAGGGACTTATTAACAGTATTTTCAAGTTGATACTTTTTTTTTCTCTTCAAAAAATCTAGCAGGGTTTCGCTTTATCCGACTTCATCTTGATTTAGCGAGTATTTAATAGCTGATCCACTCATCTTAACGGTATAATAGGTATATTAATAAATTAAAATAAACCGCTTGAACAACAAATAAAATCTGTGTTTAATATTTCAAAGGAATATCAGCTTTAAATGAAGAACTATCATATTCTTTTGAAATTGGGAGACTTACGTTCTGGAAGATTACCATCTTCGTCATCCTCTAAGTTTCTGAAAGCTTTTTTTGCCTCACAATTATCGTAACTAACTCCTTGAGGAAGAATTTGATGTATATTTTTAACTGTCATTCCATTCTTTAAAGGCTGGTTTGAACAGCTAATATGATCTTCATATTCTAACTTAGAATCTCCATCTTCCCACATATCCTATAAAAAGCTTTCAAATGAATGGATCATTTTATCGATTTTAAGTTGCGAATAACTAGTAACTTCTTCAAGAGAATCAATTTGCTACTCAGTTTGATGCCTAAACAAAGTGAGCTTTTGGCGATAATGATCTAAACTTTCCCTGCACTAGGAACAATCTTGGGTTTCCCTAATTCCCTGCAAAACTTATTGAAGATTATCTTGAATATCATTCTTAATGACGTTGATTTATATTATGTTTTACCTGAGATGACCATTTTAAATATCAGCAATCTGATTATATTTATCTCTTTCGGTCTCAAGATCAGCCAAATGATCTCTTTTCATTTCCTAAACAATTTCAATAAGTCTATCATAAAAACTAGTGGTTAAATCGATTTGATCCTGATAAATATTATCCAAACTGCTAAATGTTTAAATATTAGCATTATGCTCAAGGACTACTCTGTTGCATAATTTAACAACCTATTTAATTTATTGATAAATAGGCTCGTCTTAATATTAAATAAGTTAAGGCAATTAGTTTCTCTTACTCATTTTCATTACACCTTTATATACTTCAATTTTATGCACGGCGCACCCTTGTGAGGCATAATGAGCAGCACATCTTCCGCAATAGTAATTTTGCTCATTTTCCTCAATTAATACCAAAAATTCAGCTTTCCTTGTTTGATGATTTAAGCAGTTAACTTGGGTTTAATTTCTTTCTGTCATAATATTTTGAACTTTATTCCGGGATTTGTTAGCCATTTGAGTGGATTTTCTGTTCATAGGATTAGTTTGTAGGGCTATTTTTTCTATATTTTGGTTGGTCTTCGGACTAATCAAAGTCTTTTCCTTGATGTTATTAAAATTAATAGAAATCCTGCTTTAGAGTATATCTTTACATATTTTTGGCGTTTTTCTGATTTTATTTTTCACCATTAGGAATGCATGGCATGATAAAATTTTGGTCAATTTAAGACGATTTATACGATGCTTTTAAGTTAATCTGCTGACTAGTTCTCCACTGTTTTTCGCTTTCCTTGAAACGATTCATCATATTGACAATCTTTTTATATTTAAATATTAAGAATAATCTAACCGTTGATAAGGTAGATATTATCAACTAAGATTATAATAGCTGCTTAAAAATTAAGGAAGATTATGTCAACAGTAATAATTATTGATTCAATTTGAGCAATTCTTAAAGATACAAGCAAAAGGATTATACCCCAAAATCCTTTCAGAGATAGACTCTAATGATTTTTTCATGACATAAATTGAAAATAGTTTCGATGGAAAGCGTTTTTCTGTAGGATTAAAGAAAATCATAAGTAATTGTCAGTAGATATTAAATGTTACTCTTCTACATAATATATTGCAGGTAATTTAATAATTTATAAAATTCTTCTTCTGGCTATTTAATTTGCATCGAATCTTTTTGATCAAAGGGTACTGAAAATAAAAGTAGATCTTTTGCCAATCAAATTATAACTAATAATTTTATCACATGAAAAAATTGAAAGACCGCTAACTAAACGATTACATGGAATGCATAAATTGGGATCTTGACTTTTCTTCGCCAACTCCTGCTGACCAGAATATTATTCTCAATCAATTTCCTAGCAACATCTCATAATCGGAATCAAAGAGAATTTCTTTTAAAAATAAATATATTAATAAAATAAAGCACGCCTGTGGAGATCGCTCCACTAATTCAAAGATCAGAGACCAAATTTAAAGAGATCAAAACAATAATGAAGATGGTGACAAAAAAGAAAAGAATCGTAAGGCTGCCAAATAAAGTAGAGACCGCAAAAAAATGTATATTGACATTATGGAGCAAGAAACAAGATAGCTTGAAGAGGAATTAGCCAAAACGAACAATTAAATAGAGGGATGCAAGATCTAAATACAAAATCATACGTTTAATAACAGCCAATATGTATTACCTCCTCTATTCTTAGATAGGAGCATTAACTTCTAAACTCACTCATGTCTACAAAAAATTGAAGAAATTAATCGGTGACGAAGAATCTTAAGAGAGAAACGATGAACTTAATTTGGCCATAGATAGCATTTCTTACAGATTTGGAGCAACTGGAAAAGAGAGAAAGTGTAGTATTAACGAAAGTTATAAGCAGATTTTTAATCTGGCAAATCCCAGTATTCACAGATATTTATTATGGGCTGCTCAGGAAAATGCACATATTTTTCATTCTCTTGACAAACCAACGACTTAGGAAAATTAATCTTGGTATAATGAGATGAGAAATATTATCGGAGACTTGACTGATAAAAAGGAAATTGTGGATTGCCATAAATAATTATTAAAATAACGCCGTCAGAATTTATTCTAGCTAATATTCAAACTTTGCGATATAAAAAATAAAATGGAAAGGCAGTCTAACGATCTGGATAACCTATTTTTAGACATGCGGGACATCTTGAATCCTATTCAAAGTGCAAAATTTATACTGTTTATTGAGAAATATACTTATCGCGATGAGCTAAGATATCACGAAAAAATGTAAAAATTCAGCACAGATGAGAAAGATTAGAAGTTAGATTTACTAAGAAAAATTGTAAAAAAGGAATGAAAAGAAATTATTCTGTGTTATAAATTTATGATTCATTCATTCATTACTATTCGTTAATTATTTTATAAATTGCCATAAATAGCCGTTGAAATGAGAATCAACATTCTGATGTGTCTTTTCCTCCTAGCTTGCTTAGGTTTGGGAGCCGATGACTCACTGCTTAAGATGAGTGAAAAATCCACCTGCATTAGAGATGTGGTCACAATATTTGTTGGGAATAGGAATTGCAGCATTCTCGATGATGGAAGTAAATCAAAAGTAATATTGTTTTTAATTTAGTTGGCTTTGAAGATGACATAGTGTCTTCTCTTACAAATGGGCAAAAAGTTACCTCCTCAATGCATTGATAAATAGTCAAGATAATGCCAATTGTAAGGTGATGCTTGGAATACCTTTAGCACATTTTTTGCTCATGTTGATAACCTTTGTCATTTCTATTGGTAAATGTTACATCATGAAAAAGCCGAATAGCTGATCGGTAAGCTAAGCGAATCTTCAAGTAATGCTGAAAAAATATTGAGATAAAATGTTCAATAAACTAGAAAGATATTAACTCTCCAGCAATAAATGCATTCAGCAATCGATTAATCTCTATAAAATCAATAAAAAATGTAAAATTTAATTTTACGTTCAACCCAACATATTTCTAATTTAACCAATGAAATCTAAACTTTTGTTGGGAAAATTAGATAGGATATTGACACTAATTACGCGTCTCTAAGAAATATACTAGTTGTCATAAATTAAGGGCTGTCTCAGTTACTGTCGATTCAAGTTTATATGGTGGCTTAGATAACTTCAATCCGTGGAATGGTTTACTTTATTTGCCAATTCTTTATAATCCTATTTATGAGTTCGTTCCAAAGATATTCAGTTCTAAGAAATAAATGCATCACAGTCATGCTAATTAATATTGGAATTGAAGTTTTAATAAATAATATCATTGAATCTTACTTTGGAATAAAAAATTTACGATATTCATTTATAATAGTCCAATGCTTTATTATAGGATCCGCTGAAAGAAAATCTTGTGAATTTGAAGCCATGATAATACATCAGTTTAATACTCCTCGCCTCGAACGGGTATTTAAAAAGGTAATAAATGAAAATGACTTGATGAATTTTCAAAGATGTGTAATAAGCTCTCTTCCTAAAAGATAATGGCCTTCTCTTCCGTTAAATGCTTTAAATGTTCAAATGTAAGAAAAAACTGATCAAGCAAGGCCATGATTGTTGATGATATTATTTTAATGAGTTTAGTTAAATCATGATAAAACGTATTATCTATGAAAAAATGTTTATATGGCAAAAGTTTTAGAATAAAATTATTAATAATTACATTCAGTGATGAACACAGACTAATCTGGAGCCATCCGCAAGAAAATAGAGAATTACTCCTATTTGATGAATCAATCTATCGGAAAAGGCTACTCTAGCATAGTCTATAAAGGTCGAAACGATCTCACAAGTATTCTTTAGATGATGTAGATGAAACGGTTGCCATAAAAGTAATCGACATGAAAATGATAAAGGGAGAAGTGCATAAGAATTTACTGACCTCATAAATAGAAGTGCTCAAATCTGTGAAGAATTGTGAGAACATAATCTAAGTTTATGATATAATCTGCACCAGGAACAACACTTATATTGTTACTTAGCTTTGTGAAGGCGGTGATCTGTCAAAATTAATTTCACATACAAAACCGCTCAGTTAAGCCGAAGCCATTCCATTAATCAATCAAATCATCAAGGGGTATTGCAATTTGTATAATCGCGGAATTATACACCGCGACCTAAAACCAGCAAATATTTTCCTTAAGAACAATATCATTAAAATTGCTGACTTTGGTTTTGCCATGAAACAGACAGACTGCAAGAAATATTCTTCATATAATGTGGGATCTCCAGTTTATATGCCTCCCGAAGCTTTAAATTAAAATAAATATAGTTTTAAGAGTGACATCTGGGCCTTAGGAGTTATTTATTATGAGATGCTGACGGGAAAGACTCCATGGAGAGCAAAAAATTAAAAATAACTTGGAAAACAACTGAATTTTATGCCGATTAAAAAATTGCTTCCCCCATCAATTAGTCACTCATCTGAAATGTTTCTGCTTCGCACTCTTGCTATAAACATCAACTAAAGAATGAATCCTTAAGAACTTCAAAGATTCACCTTATCCTACGATCCAATAAAAGTAAATAAAGAACTTTATTTTACTGAAAATTCAATATTTGATGGTAGAAATAATAGCATAAGGGGAACAGATCAAGGAATTCGCTCACATAATCGTCATGATACTTCCTTGGCTAAAAATACTGTTGACACTCCTTCCAATAATGAGAGGAGAATGACTTTTCTTCAGTCAACGGATTAATTTAACATCAAAAAGCAAAGTTTACAGAAAACATCAGCGTCAATTTCAAACCAGCCTGACCATTTTATGTCCATAAATACAAACCTTACCATTAATAATATTTAAGTTCATACTCAAAAATAAATACTTCATTAAAGCGTGAAATAGCCATTGGTTTATGACAAAAAACATCTATCCAAGCAATTGCTCAGCCAAATTCATTTTTGCAGATTTTTATACAAGTTAATAGTCAGAATGAATGAAAAATTAAACTAATAAATTAGTGAAGAACTCCGAACTTTAAAAGATTATATGACTGGGTTAATCTTCGAGAAACTCGAAGAGGTTGACCATTTAAGGGGAGTGGAATCGAGATTTATCCACGACTATAAATATTCATAGGACTTCCATAAAATAAGTCAAATTATTAGTCAATATCAAATCAAATACTCAAAATAACTTTCAACTTTTAGACAAATTAGCAGACCTCTTGCAAATATTAAGGATCAACTGACCAAAAATATAATTAGCATTTACGAAAGAGTTGAGGATTCAGACAACATTAGTGAATGTCAGGAGGAAGTGATAGTCCTAGACTACCTTGTCACTCTCAGACAACTGATTGGACTTCTCTTAAGCAATGATATCGAAGGGTTCCATAATAAGTCCAAAATTGAACTAATTGTCGAAGGCTCCCCCTCGAAGACTATAACTCATTAGCACCTTAATGCAATTCGATCTAAATTAAAGGCTATCAGAATTATCTGATTTGATCGTTTTTAATTTGCTTTTTAATTGTCTAAATCAATTAAACAATAATCTTCACACAATACAGATTTTTTAAATATTCTTTGTAATTTATCATTTCAATTAACTTTGTATAAAATTTATCACATCTTTTGTGGAGTGATAACATATATTTTAAGCGCTAGAAAGCTGGGTAATTATAAGTTTATCCTTTAATTGACATGTTGTCAAGTATCTAAAATAATTTTTTAAAAAATAGAGTAATAATAATTATTGTGCTTGTGAAAATAAAAATGATCCTATTTGTGTTTGTTTTTGTGTTTTAATATTTAAATGATAATAATAATGAAGATCCTCATTCTTTCTCAAATTTTATTAATATCTTTAAAACATAAATTAAATATAAACTTTAAATTATTTTGCTATTGATTTTTAGTATGATAAATTAATACAATTTTTCATAAATTTTATTTTCTCATTAATTTAACTATGAAAGAAAATGACCAAGCAATTATGTAAAATGAATTTTGTGTAAAAATACAATTCTTTTTTAAAATTATCTCATGTGGTAAACTAATTATTTCCCGACCTTTATAAAGTAAATGATTTTGAATAATTTACAAATTATATGATTATCAATAATTCTCTTGAGTCGAGGCCACCCTTTTTGGGAAACTTCAGAAATAATTTCAAATATCTTCGACTTCACTCATATCGCTGCAAACACTGATATCTGTCGATTGTGGATCTTAATCGTCAAAACCAATCATTTAGCTCAGAGTTGTCTGCATATCTTCAATTTCGTATCTGTTATCATTGATAAGTTATAGAGCATGAACAAAGTTTCCCTCCCCTTTTTATGATGTAAAATCGGAGCTATCATTATTCGTGATTTAGTGCAAAGAGTTGGTCAGAAAAGATGAAATCCAAGTGGAACGCTCCTTATTTAATTTAAACAGTTCATCAATTTAATCGAAACTCTATGATTGTCGCTTCTTCTAATTTTTCATTTAACCTTTACCGTCTTCTTCACTATTGAGAAGAGTTGTGACGATACAGGGAATGGTTGTTAGAAGCGAAAAGCAAGTATTCCAGGAATGGTAAGTTTGTATAAAGGCAGTTCTGAGGCTTGCCATGTATTTGGTTGTTGTTTTTCTGATGATTATAAAATAATTTCATTTTTTTGTAAGAATAAACAGAAAAATAAATTCCTTTTTCATGACGACTAAATAGCAATTCACTTTTTTGTTAATAATTGAATTAATGGCATTAAAAAGGATATGTAAATGTAAGCTTTTATATTGAATTAGAATAATATCTTTATAATCTTTTTTAGATGTGAAACTTTTATCGATTTTTCAACTTTTAAACAATTTAAAGATCACGCACTAACTAAAATGAGCTCTCTTTCATACATTTAGATAATGTTAGTAAAAAAGAATCCTTAATTATTAAATGGTGACACCTACTTTAAACTATGATCTCGAGAGTTCATCAAATATTCCTATTTAAGAAAAAATATGCTTTATATAGTAAGGATAGAGATAAAAATCTCTTCAAAAGAATAGATAGAATTAGAATAACCATAAATAACCACAATATGCTTCTTATATCACATCAAATCAACAAGAAAGTATCTGAAAAGCTTAACGAGTAACAAACTTTAAAACTAGAACTCATCAAAGGAGAAGAGAGGTTTTGAATATTGAGAAAAATTAGCTTAAGCTCACACCTATGATTCTTGTAAAAATAATAATTCAATAGAATATAAATCTTTAATGTAAATCTGTTTTTATTATTGAAACCAACATTTGTTGAATCATAAATACACAAAATATCATTTCATGTAAATTGAGAAGCAATAATATCTTCAATTCATTAACCGTATCATCAAATATTTATTGAATGCTCTATTTTTTGCATAGATGGATAAAGGAATCAAATTTTCTTTTTTTATATTAGTGCTCTTCGGTTCATTTTCTTTTTAATCTCAAATCAGCTTAATTTGTTTATTAAGCAATTAAACTATTATTATAAGCCTATATACATATATTCGATAATAAAATGGGATATCTCCATTGGTGGAGTTTCTATAGGATAAAAAATTAAATCGAAATGCCTACCGAACAGAAGTTCTCGGCAAATATTTTAGCGAAAATGTTGCTGGGAAGTTACGCTTTTTTTTTAATTGAGCAATAATTTCCAAAAGAATAATTATCTCTTGATCGAAATTGAAATTAAATAGTTGACAAGGGGTATTTTTAGATCAGGCTCTTCCCATAATCGTTTGTCGATTTTGTTAAAATTCAAATTTACAACTGCATACGTCACCACTTAATAGTTCGTATACACTACACTCTAATCTTTCCTAAAAAGTAAAAAAAAGGAGTGGGTCCAATAGACCAACCATCAACCATTCTTCCCTGAAAATCCACCACCCGAAAAACCCTTCTATCCTCATCCCTGTAGCATTATTTTTATCAATTAAAATATTATTAGGACGTTGTCAACAAAACTTCTCAAAAATAAGTCTGAGAGAAGTCCTGGAACTAAAATAGATTAAGTTGAGGTTCATATCCCAATAAAAGATTGGAAACAGGTTTATTAAAATAAAATTTAAGCATATGTGAATTGATCCACAATCACTATGTCTTGCTCTCACCGGTTTGTCCAATAAGGAGATTCTTGTGGATGTGGGGAATAACACCTCCACCAGCAATGGTAGCCTTGATGAGGAGGTCAAGCTCTTCGTCTCCTCTGATGGCCAATTGAAGATGTCTGGGGGTGATTCTTCTAACTTTGAAGTCCTTTGAAGCATTTCCGGCTAACTCAAGCACCTCAGCAGTGAGGTACTCGAGGATAGCGGCGGCATATACGGCGGCAGTCGATCCAACTCTGTTGTGAGCGGAAACTCTGCTCTTCAGGAATCTGTGAATTCTTCCAACTGGGAATTGAAGTCCAGCTCTAGTAGACTTGGATTGGGCGGGTCTCTTAGACTTACCAACTTTTCCTCCTTTTCCTCCTTTTCCTCCTTTGCCTCCTTTTCCAGCCATTTGTAATTTTAATTATATGAGCCGAGCTTTAATAACTGATTTAAATTCTGATTTATTTAAATTCATATTTTGATTGGCTGAAAAACATTACCTTCAGATTTTTAGGTCTGAACTCGACCAATTTACTAGGCCAAGTTCTCTTGGACCCAGACTCCTTCTCTATTTTATTTCGGTGAATTATAATATATTAAACAGTTAGCGGTTCTTTTCCCATTACTATCTTGTGATGCCAAGATCACCCAAATATTTTTTTTAATCCGGACATAAAAACGCGGGAGTTGATTTGCAGTCGGATGAGCTTTAACTTTATCATTGCGTTCATTATTTATATTTTAATCTTGGCTTTTATTTCCACGATATAATATACCTATTTTCACGATATTTTGGCAAATATTGCAAAACTGATACTAAAATGCGGCTTGTGAGACACAAATAAAGAAAGATATACTTTTACTTTGGCTTATTTTGAAATGACGGCTTCTCAATAGACTTTTTCTCCAACTTATCGATTAATATAATTACTTAATTGTTATAATTGATCAATTCAATCAAAATGCAAAAATAAATTCAACTAAATTACCTTTAGAAAAGAATAAATCTGATTTAAATATTCATCTATATTGAATGTATACAATCATTTATTTTTTTAGAGTTGAATAAGCACATGTCGACCATATTGAGATTTACTAATTTATTGACTATTTTATCTGAGTTTTAACTTTAGGTTCGCGTAACTTTGGGAAGATATTTTTTTGATTAAACTCTGAATCACGTAGTTGCCATATTGATGCTTTACTATGTATACAAAACTGAATAAACCCAAATATACCTATCAGATTAGCATAAATGCTTTACCAATTTTTATTTGTACTCCAATGATGACAATTTGATGACTTTTTCCATAACATTGCTGGCATATTTATTACAGGAAAGGCACACAAAATTATTTAAAAAGATATCTTCAATAATGGACTTATATTCTTTAGAAAATGTCACGATGTGCTGCATAACATAGTTACCATATTGGCATTGAGATAGCTCAACACTAATCGCCAATAATTTATCAAACATAATTTTTTAATTATTTCTAATTTTAGAGATTTACTCTTTCATTTTACTTGCTTCTTTAGAATTTTGATTTTTAAAAAGTTTCTATTACCTGATGGTCTATTAATGATGCAATTTTTCCAAATATTTTTGTATTACTCTGCATCCATAGGCGTGCAACGATAGAGTTTGATACTAAATAGAAAAAGTGTTACTTTATCAGTAATAACTTTGATAATATTAGTTAAGAATTCTAGTTCTATGACCTAAAAGCATTTTTGCATGACATGATTTCCATTGATATTTTAAATCAGATAAAGGCAATAGGGTTAAACCAGTTAAACTATTTCTCTTTGAAGTTAAGGGTAGTTTATCGTATATTAGATAGCTTTTTGGACCACTCTGCAGCCGTAACCATTATTTGAGAAAGAGAGAATATTGAGTTTAATCAGATTAAATAATTTTAGTTTATGTTCCTATTCTCCTAATTCAAATATTTTTTGAAATACATAATTCCCAAATTTATCCTTTGTTAATTAGATACATTCCTTTATAAGCGATTCAAAGACAGCGTTTTTCGCATGAGGCTCTCCATTTTATATAATTGACTGAATGATTCTGGAACCGTATTGATCTCGTGCCCAGCGAGCTGCCTTGTCCAAATTATTTAAAATTTCATCTTCAGGTGTTGGAGTGCTATGATAGTATTGCTGAGCTGGCATTTGAACTGCAAAGTAACTGTTGTATTCTTCAGCTTGTAAACTGAACCTATCTTAATTTTTCATCATACTTTCGATAGTTATTTGTGGGAAGTTCTACATTTTATTAGGATTTTTTGTTCCAACTTTTTAGGAAACCCTACTTGTCTAATTCTGGATCACTCTGGGCCATTTCCTCAATGAAATCTTCATAAAACTGAGTTTAAATAAAGTTACGCGGGCGCCAATGTCAAATAAAATAGGAGGAGCAGAAAAAGCCATTATTTTTTATGAATCCCGATCGGAGTGGTATGATGAGGTTTCCTGAAGATCATCGCCTGTAAAAGTAATAAATTTCGATACCTTATAGCAGTTGGCAAACTAAAAATTTTTATTAATCGTATTGATTCATATAATTTGTAATAAGAAAGTTAATAAAAGATGTGCTATTAATGATATAAGGATAGTTCATTTATCAATCTTAAATTATAAAAGAAGGCTAAGTATTTTAATCTTTATATTAACAACATTTTATAGAGTATTTCTTTACAAAAAATACTTTTTTATTGATAATTGAAATTAAACAACTATTTGATCGATTTATGTTTCAAACCGAATTATTATAAAAGTTAAAAGAAGAAATCATTTTTTGCCAAAAGCTATTGAATTTTTCTTTGTTAATTTGGAAATTCTAATATGGTTTGCTGATTTGACGGGTTTGATGCCACCTTCAATCTCTTATATCGTGGTCAAAAGACTATTTTAGATGGTATTGTGAGTCATTCTTTAATTTTTTTATTCAAAATGTTCCTAAATGCTATTTTTCTTTGCTTTTTTAATCGAAGGAATATTTACTGTCATAATTCTTGAATCATCTGTAAATGGCTACTCTAGTTTGATATGGTTTCCTTTTTAATTTAATTTTCTTTGTGATGTGACTTTTTTTTGCTTAATCTTAATATCTGCCAACCCAAGATTCACGCTATAGCAAAGACGAGTTTTTTCTGTATTTTCTTTATCGTTGTGATACCGATTCTAAACTTTTACATTACTTCCAGTTGTAAACGTATCCTTCTTTCTTGAAGGAGTTAGAATTTTCTAAAGTTATAGTGCCCGAGGCAACTTTAAAAGTGCCAAATTGCTTTTTTGCTTATGAATAAGTTCATTTATTTTGAGTTAGGTTGATTCCATTTCTCTTAGAGTGAGCTCGTCCAATAAATTTTTGACATTTTGATAATGCTTAATAAAGAATTTACTATTCTTCTTCATATTATGTTCAATGATAGAATATTATAATTATACTCACAAGATAAAAAAAAATGGCAAATTTATTTTTTACAATGTCAATAAAGTAAAAAAAGTAAACTTTTATTTAGTCAAGTAATTATGATAGATAATTATTAATAGCAATGAATACTAAAATTTATAAATATATCAAGTTGACTGAGAAATTTTATTGACTTTATAGATATGATTAGCATATCGATAATTACAAATTATATTTTATTAATAAAATGACCAATAAGGAAAATGACGCAGGAGGAATTGATTTTCTTTTATCTCCCAAAGAAATGGAAGATAAACGTCGACGATCGCTTACTTTATCAAGGATCGATAAATAAATCAATAGTATAATGAATCTAAATAACAAACAGCATCTATAATACCAAGATTTTGTTTAAAAATTAGTATCAATGGAGGTCATTTACGAAAAATAAAACAAGGAGCTCAAATAAGCTTACTCAAATCTTTTAAGGAATTATGAAAATATATAACAAATGTACCTGATCACTAAATAGGAGTTATAGAGAAGCATTAGCAGTTTAGAATAAAAATAAAAAGAGAATGAATTTTTAAAGAAATAAATCAGTAAGCTAAAAAATATGGTCCAAAATCAAGAGAGCTTAATGGATTAATACAGGGCAAACCTAGAGGAAGAAATAGCCCTTTAAAAATAACTAATGAAATCCCTCGTTGACGAAGAAAAAGCAAAACTATAGAAATAGTTTAGCAATGCCCTTGCTCAGATTGAAAGGCAATATATATAAAAGTTGAAAAAAGTATCTGTAAATAATAAAATAAAAGAGTATAAAACATAGTTTACATCATTTAAAAAATATTTTAAAGCAAACAAGTAAAATCTAAACAACAAGCAAGGGAAACCATCTGATTTATTAGCTGATAAACATATTATGAGTGAGTACAGCACTAGTGATCAATAAACCCATCATAATACTGCCATTTATATTCCTTGATCTATATAATATTTAGAGTACCACTCAATATTAAATAGAACACATATTTGAATAGTTCTTTATATTTTTTACAATGGAATAAATTGAAAGTTTCATTATTCCATCAAGAAATTTTGGTTTAAACCTAGATACATTTTAAAATCACATATCTTTAGAAAAAAATGTTGCTTTGAAAATTCTTATGATCAATCACATGAGTCAACATTAAATAAATCTCTTTCCTCCGCTCTAAAAATTCTTAATATTGATATGGATGTATGTCATTTTGTATAATATTCTATTTTAAAGGTAAAATAAATTAATTTTTCTAGAAAATACTTTATTTTTACTGTATAATACTTTATAATTTAATCTTCTATTATTATAAAAATAACCTTTGTATAAAGCAAAGACTCATAAACTTGCCATAAAAAAAATTAATTACATTGCTGAAATGTTAACTATTTTAAAACTGAATAGGAATGTTTCCTTTATATTTATCGTAATATAATTTAAATTATAAAGTTTAAATAGGATGTAAATTTATTAACTTTTCTATACTCAAATATTTCTCAAATCATCACTTAAATTATATTCAAATCTTTACATACATAATAATTATATTTTGGAAAGGATTTTTCAAGAGCAAAATAAAATAATAATTTGAGGAATAAAGAAGATATTTCTCATAAAATGAATAAATTACTGCAAATATGTAATCAAAAAATGTATTTAAAAGTAGAACAATTTGGTAATAGAAATATTATAATATTTTAAATGTTTTTTTATCACGATATTCTTAGTTAGCGTGGATATAATGGTTTTGGCTTTGGCCGTCGTCGGATATGAGATCGAATTTTTCTTTTTTTGTTTATTTCGTTATCCTTCTCTTGAATTTTTGTTTGATACTAATTCTGGATTCTTTTTAATTATGTTCTGTAAAACGACTCATTTATCATTTTCTCCTTTTAAAGTTCTTATTTATATCGTTTTTTCTGTCTTTACTCCTCGAAACGTCTGAATTCAGCCTGTATTGAAGCCTGCCTTTAGGCTTCTTTTGCTTTTTATTGCTATTTTATGAGACTTTGGAGTTGTGCCTTTAAAATGGCATCACAATTCCTTACAGTCAGTAACAAAATTTCTTGAAATTTATGAATATTATGCATATCTGTGTGCAGTGTTTGACAAAATTATATTTTTTTAAACAATTATATCAAATTAGTAACTGATGCTTTATTAACCATCAATTTTTGATTGAGTTATTAGAGAGAATTAAAATTTCCTTATGCAATTTGCTCATTGTTCATGATGGTTAAGGATTCTTTTAATTTAAACAGATTTTGTTCAAGCTAATCAGTATTTAAATATTACTTTAGAAAGTTTTATTCGATCTACTTTTCAAAAATCCTTGCAAACGTGTTGATTTATTTTAAAACAGCGTTAGAGAATTTTTAAAGCTGAACTATTGATTGATCAGATATACTAATGTTCGCATCGTTAATAATCATAAAATGAGGGACTTTGCTAATCTTTTATTTCATATTAAAAAGCATATTAGAATTCAATGTGTCTGGAGTGGAATAAATAAGGATTCTATTTTAATCAACAATGGAGCGAAGAAGCAACTTGACTTCAGGACTTAAATTATTGTTACTATACGCAATGTCTCTAATTTATGCAATAATTTCTGATGTAGGACAATAATTAAGATTTACTTTTGAAACCATCAGGATACATGAATAAATAATTTTCTGAAAATCGTTAGAAAAGAGTTGATACAATCTCTTAGCGGCCTCGACCAAAGCTCCTCCTCGAGCTGATTGTAATGAGGAGAATTCCACCATAAGAATTATTCTTGCATTATTTCCTTTTCTAAACATTTTGGCGCAGCAATATGAATTTAAAATCTCTTGTATCTATCCCTTAGTATCTAAAAATCCAGCAGGATCAATCCATGTCATTCCATCTTTAGAATAAATTTCAGGAATTTAAGTGCAGGATTTAAGAGTATTTCCAATTTTTGGAAAATTATCGCTATCTTATGTATGATTGCGAATATATCTTATCCCAAGTTTATAATCAAGTTTACCTCCAATCATTTAAGTGATAAAGCAACTTTTTCCACTTCCAGTCATCCCAATAACAAAATTGCCAGTTCCTTCAAAATTTGCAAGATTATTCATTCTTTTTTGAACTACTTAAATTCCTTCCATTAAACTATCCAATCCTCCCACTTTTTTCTAAATCATTTTTTGAGGGGTCTTAAATTTATTATAATCCAAAATTAAATAATAAGTATTTCAATTATATTTTAAATTATATATAATTTCAATTTAAGACTCCTCTAATTTTATATTTCTTTAAATATTTCTTCTCAATTTGAGAAGAAAGCCAGACTCATTATTTATTTTCTTATCATTTATAAATAATCACATTTAATATATTTTCAGATTGCTAAATAATAAAAATTATCAATTGTATTTCAAAATCCTTCGAGTTACATTTTCTAATAATGACAGGAAGGATTTAATTCCATTGATCACTGATACTATCAATCATTACTTTTTCCGCTCCCAGTGAGCCCAAGTATAAAATTTGCAATTCCTTAAGAAAGGAAGAGTGTTTTCATTTTATTCCTTATTTCAATTTTGGCAAGGACACTGATATCATTTATAAATAGTATAAATAATTAAAAATTAAAAGGGAATTTGAACTATTTTCTAAACTATTAAAATCTCTTTTTCTTTAAAATTATTCATTTCTTATTAAAAATTGATTGAATTTTGCTCAACCTATAAAATTTGAGAGGCATCCTACTAAAACAACCATTTAAAATGATTTTCATAGCTATGCTGTAAAATTGAAAGTTTATTGATAGAAGAAGAGTTTACGTGGAGCTCCAAATTATATTGCTATTCAAATCGTGAAAGATAGCTATCAAAGTTTCAAAATTAATCTATCATTATATTACCTTGAAGGAGATAGTAAGAATTTAGGAATAGTAATCTCTGATATTTTAATCATAATATATTAATTTGTACTGCTTTTTACATGATTGAATGTAAATTAATTCTGAAGTTCTATTCTTAAGTAACTTTCTTATCAATACATGAATGGATATATGGATGATGTCAAAGGGTAAAATGAATACCTCCCTATTTCCATTGCATAATCGATTGAAAGACCACCAATTTAGCTAAAATTGAAGAGATAAAATTGAATTAACATAGTTTTTATAGTGGCGTATATGATTGACTATATAATAGGTACACATTTATAATTAGTTTTAGAAAGATAGGCGAATGGATATTCAGGAGTAGTAAGTGGACGAAGTTATTGAGCACAAGATAATGAAGGTGAACGGCGAAATCGGATACAAAAGGTATAAAAGGGGGAAACTGTTGGGCAAAGGTAAGCTCGAGATTATAGAGGCGGATTTGCGAAATGTTACGAAGGGGTCAATCTGGAGACGAATGTTCCCATAGCTATAAAGGTGATCGACAAAGTGTCCCTTCAAAAAAATAGGGCTAAACAAAAGGTTTTCTTATTGATTACGTAGCTCCTTTCCGAAATAAAAATTCACAAAACTTTGCATCATCAGTTTATTGTAGAGTTCGATAGTGTTTTCGAAGACACAAACTATGTTTATATTGTTCTTGAGCTATGTGTTAATAAAGTAATCGATGTCTAATTTAGACACTTAGCTAAATGGTGAAAAAAAGGAAGAGATTAACGACAAAAGAGACAAAATACTTTATTCTGCAGTTAGCATCAGGCGTTTAGTACATGCACAGCAATCGGGTCATTCACAGAGATCTGAAATTAGGAAACATTTTTTTGAATTAAAAAATGGATATTAAAATTGGAGATTTCGGATTGGCCGCAAAACTATAGTTTATTGATGAGAAGAAGAGAACTATGTGCGGAACTCCAAATTATATTGCGCCTGAAATTGTGGAAGGCACTGTTGGCCATTCCTATGAAGTCGATATTTGGTCAATGGGAGTCATATGTTACGCTTTTTTATTCGGAAGACCTCCTTTCGAAACCAATGAAGTGAAAACCACATATAAAAAGATAAAATCCTGCTAATATGCTTTCCCCGTATGCTTTATAATATTTGAGACTTTAATTGTACCTGAGGATGCGAAGGATTTCATCAAAAAGATATTAGTATTAGATCCCAAGTAGAGAATGACCATCAAGCAAATGCTGCTGCATCCTTTTCTCAATAAAGATGATATTCCCAAAATCTTATCATCTTAAGCGTAATTATATCATCTAATTTAGCTTGACTCAAGTTCCTTCCTTCAAAAGTGAGGACGAGCAACCTACTCTTATAAAAGCTAGATCAGTCGATAAATTAAGACCTGAAGATTTTGGAAGAAGAAAACTTGATATGTTAAGCCCTGCTGCAATTGATGCGCCTATAGGCAAACCTTTTTAAGGAATGCACTCTCCTCGAAGACTTTTCAACAATTAAGCCGTAAGTCCAGGCAAAACTGTCGTTTCTGACCTCAAAGATGAGCATAAGATGAATATCATATCTTTTTTAGACTATTCAAAAAAATATGGCCTAGGATATGTTATTAACAATAAATACTATGGGGTCTACTATAACGATTAAACCTTGATGTCATGCGATTAAAGCAAGCAGTAATAATTTATATATTAAGAACCATTTACTTTATTTAAAATCCAACACTGAAGGAAGGAAGTCCTTCAGTATATAAACCTGATACAATGCCAAAAGATCGAGATTTTCAAAAGAAATATCTTCTGCTGGAAAGATTTATTGTCCATCTTAATGAATAAATGGATAAAACACCAAAATAGAAGCTTAAATTTGAAAAAGATAATCAATTTATTTACGTGAAACAGTGGTTGAAGACAAAGCATGCCATTATGTTTGGTCTTAGTAATAAACTGTTTCAGGTTAATTTCTTTGACAACAGTCAAATTTTGCTTCATACTTCTAAAAAAACAGTTCTTTTTACAAGCAAAAAAGGGGAGAAAATCTATGAAATTCTTTCAAATGTTCTTCAAACTCAATAGACTGAAATGTCTAGAAGAATAAAATACACAAAATAAATTTTAAACTCAATAAAGAAAAAGAAGGATTAAAAGATTGACGATATCCCTCTCCAAGCAGACAAATGATAACCTCCATTTGATAAATTTATGCAATAACTTTAGATTTAACTAATATTTATGTTAATAATTGATAAGAATTCCAGATAGTGAATTAATTTAAAATAAGAGTAAAGGAAGGGCTGATCATATTGAGAAAACAATTATATTTATTATTTTTGATTTATGGAAATAAATATAAAATTTTAGCAGCTAATGCTAAAAAATATAAATAAATAAGTCAGTTGATATTTAATAGGTCCAAATAGGGCAATATTTTATTGGAAATAAGCTTCTTCTTTAAATAACGCAATAATTTTATTGAAAAATTAGATAAAGCTAAATAGAATATATAAGTGCAAATTCGACCTTGGACAAATAATAACTAACAAAATATTCAAATTATAAGAATTTAGATTGGTCATTGTATATCTTTTTAAAAAAATAGACCAATAATCAAAAGATAAAAAATATGACAAAAATAAAAGGTGAGTCAATAAACACTCTAAAATACGAACTAAACACTTCTAACATATCCGTTTATAAAATATTTGTCAGATATAATACTTCCATGCAGGAGGCGGAAAAATAATAAAATTATATCAATCTCAAACGATCAGGATATCTTGTTAAAGAAATAGTATTGATAAAAGAAAAAAAATAACAAAATATTGTATCATTTCACATGCTTTTTAATTTTCAGAAGCATTTACTGGAGGGACACATCTTCCATTTCAGCAGCTCTCAGCTTTATTTTTTTAAAAGTAACTGTATTTTATTCGTTGTCCAGTTCAGTTAAAGAATTTTAGCAGAATGATAATTCTAGTTTTTGTGTTGATTTTATTTTGATTATTTTATTTCGCATGTTGATTAACTTAGCTTTCATAAAAGGATCTTCAATAGCAATGAATTTACTCTTATCAAGAGGAAAATCAACAGATTATTTGATGTCAGACATAGAAACTGGCCTAAATCCAAAAGAATGTTTAGTCATGTTCTAGAGATGATCTGATGATTTCATTTTCATAAGAAGCGGCTCTGGAATTTGAAGTTTTGCTACATCAGAGCCTATACTAGTTGAGTCAGATGCTTTGCTTTTCTTTTTTTAGACATTTCGATAATTTATTGAATTTTTCATACTAAAGTCAAATGTTTATATAATTGATTTATATTGATCTTTAAATATTCCAGAAAACCAACCATATCAGATAAAAGGATATTTAATATATAATAGAAGTTTTAATCGATAACTTCACTATATGAAAAGACAAATCAATAAATTAAGGTTATTATAAAATAATAAATCATGATTTAAACTATCTTTGCCAAAAGAATTATCCTTTTAGTTTTTCTCATCTGCTTAAGCTCAGCAATGAGAACTTAAACTGACTTATCCGAAGAGTTTAAGGCCACTGCAGAGTAATTCTGCTAATATGCAGACATTTACCTTATCAAGCTCACTCCTTTAATGATCTCGATTACGCTCGCAATCTTATGATGAAAAAAACTAAATATTTTAAGTTTGATGCTTCGTTAGCAAATAAGGCCTCTTGCCAAAAATACTCTACCTGGAAAAATACAACATCTTGCTTCAACTCTGCTCAATATGCTTAAGAAATGTGTTGCATTGCTATGAGAGGAGATGCAGGGTCTTAACCAAACTTTAACTTTCCTTTCAATACATCGGACGAATTTGTTACCCTTTTTTCGAATCACTTATAAAAATATTCGTCGAAGATAGACATACTTTTTGTAGCTATCGATATTCAATTCAGTTTATAATTCAAGAACGTCATTGTTGAAAACTTTCTCTTCAAGCTGGCTTAGCTGATGAATAAATATAAAAACCTTCATATCACAACAGGGAGTAGTTTTATTTTAGAATACGATCGTATTTGCAAACACTCTCAATAATAAAATGATTAGGTCATTATTAATTTAGAAAATGCTGTAGGTGATTAAGCCTGTACGGAACAGAGAAAAATGATTTCGGATAGTCGGTTCTTTTTGCAATCAAGTTCAATGGATCCTTATGATCCCAGAAACTATAAAGGGCGATTTAAAAATTTTAACATTCTCTACAAAGATATTGGTAAGAGTAGTATTATTAAGATAGACTTTGTAGAGATGGTTTCCCAACTTGGCCAAACAAATACCCTGAGTTTCCGCTTATCTTTTGGGAGCCGTCTAATTAAGATCAGATTTTGAGTTCATTAGCAAAGCTATTGTCTCCTACTTGCCAAAAAAAGCATAATAGAACGACAAAAGGAATAGCTTTTGCCAGCAACATCGATCCTGAAATATTCTCAATCTTTATGAAACCCTTCAGTAAGATAAAGTCTCCTTGGTATTTCTAGAACAATAAATTATTGCTTGAGAATGCTGTGTCTGTGAAGATGACAAAAATAACTGGTGTGTATGATTAAACCAAAACTAATTCAAATGAAAGACTTGTCATATATTGGCAAATAAAATCAGGAGATTCTTTAAGTAACAATCTTTTAACTTAGAAAATTATTTAAATGTTTTCAGCTACGATGATCAAACCCCTAAAATAGACTTTATAAAAGCAATTGAGCTTGATTAGGAAGTAGCTGAGCTATGCGGTGTTCAGGATAAAATTATTGTAATAACTAAAAGATCATCCACTAATAGTAGGTAATTTGACACAACTTTTGCGACTTATAATTCAAAGCTAGAATTAGTAAAATCAAAGCAAGTAGACAGCTTTATTTCTTCCTTTACAACTTAGGAATATCTTTACTTTATTACTCGAACTTCCATGCCTACTTATTTTAATCTCTACTCTGTTGATCCTGATTTGACTCCTCAACCCTACGGCGTCTCTTGTTATATGCCTCATGAGCAAGTTGATTCCATTTCAAGTATATATTTCAAGAAAGGTTAAAAAAAAGATGATGATATCTTCTTGGTTTTTGGTAACAACAATGATCAAACATGGATGGCTCAGATGAAGAATGGAAATATCCATAAAAACAAAATACTTACCTTTGGCACTGATGCTAAAGTTGTTAACAAATAGGATGGGCATGTTTTGATTCTCCTCGAAAATTCATATATGAATAGTGGATTGCTTTTGAACAATAATGCGGAAAATAAATGCTTATTACATAAATCCTAATCGCTCTCTGCCCTATCTCATGTTCCAAACTTGGTTAATGTATTGGAAGGTTCCCTTGAAAACTTTATGAGTTTTTATAATATCGAAAACGATGAAGTAATCTTCATATTTATATAGGTCATAACTGCCTGCCATCCTAATATATCCTTTTCTCGACACATGAATGGAAAGTCTAGTGAAATCATTTCAATTTGGGAAACTATTTTAATTTCTACTTAATACATTCCAATCCATAAGCAAGACGTAATGGTCACTCTTTTCAGTGGAGGTTCTAACTACGACAAAGATCTTAGAAATACAACTGCCTTTATTATTGCCTCTATAAATGGAAACAATAAACTTGGAAATATCAATCCTGCTGTAATCTTAGAATAATGATTTGTAAAATGATAATCTACATTGATTTAGATTTTATTAAATTTAGTTTAAGTAATTACCATATACATTAAGAATAGTTATATTCAGATTAAAGCTCATCAAAGCAATATTTTTTCAATATCCTTGAAAGTTCGAATTTTAGGCTATGCTTCCAGACACAGATTATTGAGAGGATTAAAAGCGAGAGGCACATTATCCATCAATTTGTAAGTACTAAAAAGTTGTCGTTGTTTATGTCTCGGATTCTCTTTACAACGTATGTAAACTTTCTGATTGTACTTGACCACCTTGCAACCCTTGCACATCTTCTTAACACTTGATCTCACTTTCATAGTTAAAATTAAATAATATAAAATCAGAATTATAAAATTTGCAAAATATTGAATGAAGCGTATTTTCATAATTAATAGGAGAGGATAATCAACCTTTAAGATGAAGTTTTTTAAGATTTTCAGCCAAGAACTTTCTATGCTTTTACACATCAACTGTGTCCTCGTATCTGGTTGAGAAAATTACTTCATGCGTTTTGCCAATATAGATTGCCTATAAATGTTGCCTCATAGTCGTCTCAAGATCTTCCACCATTTAGCAAAATGAAACAACAATACTATCCAATTTTTCCTTCCCAAGTTTTCGTTTTTCAACTTTCTACATATAAAAGATCATACATTTTTTTTAAGAAATCCAGTGAGATCGATTAATCCTTGTTTATCACCCTTAATATTCATTTATATGAGTATTGTGGTAGTTAGTGATATTGAAAATTCATTGCCTTGAATTTCAATTTTTCCAATGTTAAAAGAATCCCAACCTCCCACAAAGCTATTATCTTAACCTCCCGAAGAATCTAAATAAATTAGCAACTACGTTTTTTAGCAAAATATCCACAGCTAAATACGTTTTAACTCTGTCCTTCTGTAATATAGAAACTTCCGATTCCACTTAGTCCGTAATAAAGTTTAGTATATTCTTGGAACAATACATTAGCCACGATCTCAACTTTCCTGAATTATGGGCTTGGCACATAGCCATCACTAGGAGGACAGTACTGATTAGTTATAAATGATCGATATGAGTCACCATCTCGATTAAATTCAGTTTTTAAAAATGGATTTTTTGGATCAGAATTATCGATTTCTAAAAAATAACAATTAATTTACACATAGGAAGATCGATTTTTTCCATTAAATTATCCTCGATATTTGGGGCTAAGGTTATAAGGCCAATTAGATTCTTTCTTATTTTTGATGGGGGCATTGTTTCTGCTAGGTTAACAGCAGCTTTCAACTGATCCAAAGGATTTCTGATGACTTCGGGTTCTGGTTCGGGTTCAGGTTCAGGGTGCTATTCTTCGTGAACTTGATATTAAGGCTATTATTATCCTCCTTACATATCTTTATAATTTAATATCAAGTCAATGGTTTGATTTGTTTAAATAATAAGATAAAACATTTCCAATATGAATTAAATAAGCATTTTTTGATCATTTTTTTTTATTTTAAGGCGATTCGGAAATATAAGATATTAAATTCTGACGTTCTGATTGCATTAGCTACCCTATTTCTTTCTCATTTAAACCTTTAATATTTTTGAAATCAGCTTCAATTTCTGTCATATATGAATTAATTAAATGTTTTATTTGATGAAGTTTATTTTCTTTCATCGTGACCAGTAATTCTTTATCTTTTTAACTGCTAAAATTAATTTTGGTCTTTTCAAGATACAATTCCTTAAATCTCTTATTATAATACGCAATGAGAAAAGCTAATTTGTTATTATCGTTTTTGAGACATTTATTTTCTTCTTCCATCGCCTTAGTTTTATTTTATAAATTCATTCCCTATATTTCATTTCTATCCGTTTTATGAATAAATGAGTTTAAAGTCTTTGCATTATTTATACTTTTTTAACCATCTCTTTTTAATTCATCCACAATATTACCATTTTTGTTTATAGCTTCGTAATTTATAGCATTTTTATGATGAAAATTTGATATCAATTCTTATTGAGACTATAGCTTTTTCATAATTTGTTGGATAATTAAGACATATTTTTCAAATTTCTTGGGAAATGTTGACTTTTCTTGAAATATTTCTTGCTCTAAGACTTGTTTATTAAATTGAACTGATTGCCCAAGTATTTAAAATAAAGTTTGATCGAGCTCCATTGTATCGAATTAATTATCCTTTGACTTATTAAAGCTGATATCCTCGATTAAACTTTCAAGATAGAGAATTTCCTATTTTTTTATCATGATCTGTTTTTCAAATGTTTTGATAATTTAATCTTTTTAAAGGTTTGCCTGTTTAGATCTGATCAAATTTTCTTTGAGCTTCTTAACTTCATCCTTATATGCTAAAAGTTATTTATACTATTTCCCAGAGATCATAACTTAATAGTCTTCTTCAGCCATACTTTTTATTATAAATTCTTAATATGAATTAATTTAGTTAAAT
>Ga0302188_10000371_pt1 | contig 38182 bp, 17 predicted proteins | sample II_Bog_E2_1_FD_198783 | JGI IMG/M metagenome (GOLD analysis project Ga0302188, IMG submission 198783) | Peat permafrost microbial communities from Stordalen Mire near Abisko, Sweden - II_Bog_E2_1 | ecosystem: Environmental > Terrestrial > Soil > Wetlands > Peat | place: Sweden: Abisko... | reverse complement strand
CATTACAAAGAGCACAATAGTACGAGATGAAGTTGGAAACACCTCGGAAGATATTAGATTAGCTGAAGAGCTAGCGGGGGAGGCAAACACGAACAGCAATACCATAGTTAACTCATAAAACAGCAAGGTATCAATCTGCTTGCTGCATACGAGTAGCACTCCAGAAAAACAGTCTAAATTAAGCAAAATCTACATGTCAGCAGCAGAAGGACCTTACGACCAATTTTATCGAAATAGGGGCCGACAACAATAGTGCTAATGAAGCAAGTGATCGTAAGAGGAAGCATGTACATGCTGATCTCCTCTTGATCGAGTTTAAATTTGGTGGCTAGAACTTCAGGAAACTGATAGTAAACCAGGTTGAAAAAGAAAGCCTGGGAAAAGATGAGTGTGAAGCTTACAATAAATTTTTTGGTATGGAGGGTCATGGCTTGCTTCAGCAGCAATATGATCTCTTGAAAATAGTCACAAAAGGACTTTTCTTGTTAGTTCGGAAGAATTATTGGTGGAGGCTGAGAGGGAATTTATGGTAAAAGAACTCCGTTATTGTTCGCTGCCTCCACGATTGCTTATATGATTTGACCTGCTTCTGTTTACCTATTCTTTGTTATCAACCAGCGAGGACTTTCCGGTACATTACGCCTCATAAGCATGAGTGAGACAATGCCCACCCATCCTACCAAAAACATCAATCGCCAGTGCTCTGTTTAACCTACAAGCATGGTTAAAATGGAGGCTAAAGTTCCTCCTAAGTGCCAAGTACCATCAATTCCAATATTTACTCTGCCTCGATATTTTGGAGGCAGAAACTAATCTACTGCTGTGAAAATTGCAGTAAACTATCCGCCAACACTTTATCAGTGAATAGATACCTGAGTCCAGTCAAAAAGCGTGAAAATATGAAGACTCCTGCGCTAGTCTGTACACCTGACAGCAGTACTCCAAAGAAGTAGACGACCAGTGTAATCTAGATAACTATTGATCTTACAATAAATATCTTCTTTCGGCCAATAACAAAGGCAAGAGGCCCAAAGAAGAGACTGCCAGCTATGCCTCCAAACTGATAAGCAGACACAAGAGATTTGAATACTTATTCGGAATATTAATCTTAGATTTAGTGACGGTAGAGGGAAATGAGAGTGACCTCGTATCCGTCAAAGAACCACACAAGTCCCAGCGCTATTGCAACAAATACATGCCAGACTGATAGCTATAAATTATCGAGTTTGCTGAGGATTTTATGATCGAACTCCTCTGTCTCTAAGGCTTCGTCTGCGTTGATCTTCATCGACAGAGATTTATTATAGAGTTGGGAAATGATAACTGAAGACTGAAAGAAAGTCAATATACTTTCTGAAGATTAAATGGTAAATTATATCGAGGCAGACTGCGTTACTGGTGAATCCTTTAAATTAATCTATGACTATATTGAGTTTATCGTTGCTATACTTTAGGTATATAATATTTAATGAAAAACCGCTCTGCAGCCTCTTCTGAGGAATAAACCTGCTTATCATTTGAGGGCTATAAGCAACTACTTAACAAAATCAGGAGTAAATTCATGAATGAGGTTTCCCTCATTAAATTCAAAAGATACCTCCCTTCCTTGGGTCGATACTAATCTTATCTACTGTAAAATATTTTAAGCAAGCAAATAAAGTTAATCACTGATAAAATACAGGTACTCTTTTGATAATCAAGAGCAGAATATATGCCGAATACTAAAAGAATTTAAAGGAAAAAATATAATTTGCTGACCAGTTCTTAGTAGCGGGGACAGATATTGAAGCTCAATTATTTTGTGAATAGTAATAATTCTTAAACCAGTTTCTTGCACATATCAAACATGTGGACGAAAATATGAATGGGAAATTAGCATTTGAAGAAGATACTGATTTTTATTGAAAATGAACCATTTAATATACTTTTACAATAAGAATAAATAGGAAAACATATTTAATATCTATAACTCACAAAGAAAACATTATTCCAACTTTGCTCAAGGAGAAACTTCAAGAGTTGGAGGATTTTATTGATTGGGAAAACTCTGTTCAGCGATAGGCTGGGCCAATTATTAAAGTCTAACTTTGATTAGAGTGGCTTGTTCCTCTGAAATTTCCTAATAAAAGTCAATCAGAGAAGGGTCAACGTTACACCACTGATTTTAAACATCCTCATTTTAATCTCTCTCAATTTTTTTAATAATCTCTCGTGTGGTACTTCTCGTAACTGCCAAATAAAGATGAAAAATAAAAAATCCGAGTATGGGAATTCCTATAATAGAAGCGACAATTGCAACAATAATGATTATAGCAGTTTGATTAACGCTTCCCGAAGCTTTGTATAAGAAATAGACGATAAAGTTAACGAGAAGCATGGCTGTTGATAATAAAATACTGGCAAGAAACATTATAAAATAACGATAGTTACGTTTTGCTATGCAGGTACCTACAAATCCACAATGATGATCGAAAATTTAAACACAGTTTTGGCAACTCGAACAGTGACTGGTTCTTTTAGGCCGAACTATATGGCAAGTTTGGCATATTTTCGAATTTTAACCTTAGGATGCCAAATATTTTTGATATTTTTACGGATTTATTTCTAGGAAGGGACGGCGTGGTATAATTCCTGGATCACTGCAAGCAGTGAGATATAAAAAAAAGTACATAGAGATAAGGCATAGTAGTAGAATTATGGGCAATGCGGGCGTGATGGCCCAAGTCTCACTAATTATAAAGTAGCAAAACGGAACGACTATGATGAGAGTGCAAACGTGTATGTAAATATAGCCTGCTATATCTCTGCCTGGGCCTGTAATACAGCACCCGCAGAAAAAGCGATTATATCCTGGCCATATCTCATGAATTTTCTTCATTGCTCGTGATGGTTATTAATTGATATCAGGAAATTATATTAATGAGATTCATTATTAGATAAGATCAGTTATCCATAGATTAATTAAGTAATAATGATAATACGTGTGGAATTCATCTTCAGTTATTGATTTTGATTAATCTTCATAAGCTAGTTAATTTATTTTTTAAGACATATTATTATCAAAGCTATGATGGAGTAATATGATGCCCGCAAATAATCGTTGATGTCCGAGGGTGAATCATAAAAAGTTTAAATATACTTCACTGGTCGAAATATTAATAGCGTATCCAAGGCATCCCTATCGATTTACCTTCAGGAGACAAATCAGCCAAGGAAATTATTGATGAAAACCAAACCAGCCCAAAATATTAGTCAAAAGATAGATTTTTCAGAAACTCTCATCTTGGATTACTTCTTCGAAAGTAAATTGAACTCTATTCAGTTAGACAAAAACTTATTGTAGAGATCCATAATGAGGATTCTAGTAGCCACGAGTTAGTTGGAGTGGTGTAAGCAACAGTAGGTGAAATCTTCAAGGGTAGAGCGAAAGGTATTGTGGTAAATATGCTCAATGGAGCAAATAAAATGGATAGCAGTATACATCTTAAATATTAAAAAGTATAAAAGGATAATAATCGCTACGTTGAATTCGATTTAACCAGTCATAACATTGAAGCAGGATCATCCTTTCTTTGCTTTGGTATTGGCAAAGTCCTTTGGAGAATGTACAAAACGAGGAATAGTCAATAGTATCTGATAGAATCCAGCGATCCTCTCGAAGGAGGTAATAACAAATACCCTCATAAAATTATCACAGAACGGAAACTTTGCAATAACGATATGAGGCAGCCAATTATTGTAAAGTTTTTCAATTAAAATGTGGAATCTCCAATCGGCTAAGCAACATTCACTTTAGCATCATTAGTAGAGGAAAATAAGAGCTTCAATTTAATCAGGCAAAACAGAAATAAGGGAGATTTCAAACTATAAAATTTCAATCGAGGTGTTAAGTACGATTTTAGAGATTATTTTCAGGGGGGGATGGAACTGGCATTAACCATTGGTATTGACTTTACCGCAAGCAATGGTTCTATTCTACAGCCAACATCATTACATTACTGTGACCAATACAAACGCAGTTTGTACGAAGAAGCCCTCCATGAGGTTTGCAGTATCGTGATGGACTATGATAAAGATCAGTTAGTTCCTTCTTTTGGGTTCGGTGCGAAGGTTCATATGCCCACCTTTTAGACCAATCAAAACACTCATCACTGTTTTCCGATCAATGGATCAGTTTAAAATCCCAATCTTTATCAACTAAATGGAGTTATTTAGGCTTACCGAAAATCACTCCCCTTCATTACCCTTTCAGGCCCCACACTTTTTTCCCCCCTCCTTCGAGAAGCAATGACTATCTGTTAAAGATTTAAGAAAGAAACAAAGTAATACATGATTTTAATGATTATGACTGATGGAGTGATCCATGACTTTGAAGAGGTCAAAGATCTTCTGGTGGCTTGCGGTCGATTGCCTCTCAGTATTATTATTATCGGAATTGGCTATCAAGAAGACTGGAAAGATATGCATGATCTTGACGATGATAGAGGTCTAATGACTGATTCAAAAGGTCGTTCAACTGAAAGAGATCTAGTGCAGTTTGTGGAGTTTGCAAAGCACAATAATAATGGTGTGTAGCTTGCAAGAGAAGTATTATAGTAATTGCCTCGGCAAGTCGAAGAATATCACCGTCTTGTGGGTATAAAACCCTAATCTTATCGAAAGAACTTGATCTCTGATATTGAATACCAAAAACAGAGTCGTTACTGATATTCTTCCTTATGTATATGATCCGTTATTCGAGTAACATTTTATACATATTAATTAAGATAATAAATCTAGTATATTATGTCAGTTTAATAAACTCAAATACAGGTAATTATTAATTTGTTAAAGAGTCCTTTAATCAATCAAGAGCAGAATTGAATAAATATAACTGAATTAAGGTTGTAAAGTATTGATTTATATAAGCAAGTTGAAAGGTTTATTCTAAGCTATTTTAACTTTTCTAATAATCTTAGTTAAAATGCAAAAAGTTGCTAATGATCATCAATTATGTATTGTATGCTAGAGAATAGCCTAGCTATACTTCATCGCTCCCTGCACTCACCAATTTTGCCAATAGTGTTGTATTAATTACATTAAATCGCAAGCAGACAACTTCAGTCAAGCAAAGTGTTTACAATAGGGCTGTGATATTGGCCTTGCTCAATCAGGGCCTATATACTCCTTACTTGATGAAAAAACTAAATTAAAACTCGCTAAATTCTAAAATTTCTAATACCTTCGAAAAAATACCAATGCGAAAGCTTGCAAAGCAACAAATTGCGATGGTTTTTTTATGATCAATGATCATAACTGTGAATGTAAAATTTGTCACTTACCACACTGTCCAACATGTCTTGAGCGCATCCATTTAGGGAAGTGCCCGATAAAGGCTGAATAACAATTCAAAAAATTTAAGTATCAAAAATGCCCCAATTGTACAATCTGGGTGGAGAAGGTGGAAGGATGCAGATATATAAAATGCAAATGTGGTACACACTTTTGTTATAATTGTGGATCGAACATCAATAACGATCTCTGTTCTAAAAAGCAACTCTGGCAATCCGAATTAGAAGTTCGGCAATAATTGAAAAAACTTTAATTCAAATTTCCGAATACAGTCATGAGTAGACTTTTTGATATTCAGATTGGATATTATTAATGCCACAGATATTAGTCTGTTTGCTGATAATAATTCCCTTTACAATTGTAATGTCTCTGGCCATCATCTGCTTTATTGTCCTTGTAGCGATCCTCCTTCTTGTGATTGGACCACTTGGTTTATTCTGTGAGAATTTTTAAGATATCAAAGGTGTCCCTCTGCAATGCTTTAGCCTTATGCTTCTTTTGTTGTTCTACCCAATATGTGGGGCCATACTTTCAGCAACTTTTCTCGTTTGCGTATTAACTTATCCCATTTGTCGCTTTTGCTGTTCTAACGGAGGCATGTATCTTTAATTTGATAAAACAGTATCAGATCTGGCAGCTTTCTACCTGCAATTTCTAAGAAGACTCCTACAATGCTGTCTTAATACATATTGATTTATTTTATTTTTTTAATAACTTTCTTTCTTTAATCAATCTAATAATCAATCTAATATATCTATTGGATTATAATTAGGAATAATGAACCTCAAAGGAAAAACGATACTCATCCGTTTACACATTTTGATTGATCCTACCTTCTTTTAGCAATACATTATGAAATCAAATTTTTGCTTCACATATCACGAGCTAATTCTTAAATTTTATTCTAAATTTTTGGAATTAGATATGAATTGCCCACAAATTTATACATTTGATAAGTCCAAGGGTAAGTTACTGCCCAGAAATACCCTAAAAGTATTACTTGACCATATTTTGTAGGCTGCTTTCTAACTTTAATTCCTCTTTTTATCAGAAGCAAAAAAAGCACATGGGGAAGCCAATCAAATGCAAATTTTACCTTTGATTTTTGATTTTTGTTTTTGTTAACTGCTTGACTCGCATTCAAATCTTTTCGTTTAATCTAATTCAAAGTATCTTGATGTATGGCATCTACTGCTTAGAGGTTAATTAAATTCAAAGCTTATTCCTTTGCATTAATTATTGTTTGCTATTATGAATGACTCAAAGACTCCTATTTTATACCTAACTTGTTATTGTTTTTGTCAAAATAAGAGATGCCTAACCCAGCGAATGCTATTGGAGATCCAATTGATAGAATGATGCCTAGCCCTATTTTTGAAGTGGTTAATACAGAAGAGATCATGTACTTTTTAATTAATGAAATTAAATGCTACTTTTATTAAAAATGATTGAGATAAAATTACATATGAATTTAAATTTACTTTTTTAATATTTGAGTTCGATAACTTTTATATCTTTTAACTTTGTATGAATGAAAATAATTTAATTCATTAATTTGAGGTGATGAATTGTTAAGGAAAGTTCGTAATAATAATAACAAAATATGATTAATCATTCGTATGCTATGTATAGAAATTAAAAATCATCAAAAAAATAATCTGAATCATATTCCCATCCATCCCATTGTCTTTGAAGATAAAGTTAAATGGTTAAACCATATGAGCAATTCTGCTCAGCTCATATTAATGCGATAAACTGGAAATTGATGAATAATAATAATAATATGATGAGCCTTTATAAAGATTAAAGCATGTTCAAACGCAAATCGCATGACCAACTGATTAGCCAAGAATTACCTTACCATGACTACCCCACACTCGATTAACCATCTGAATTCTACAAAATTCTTCATAGAATCTCAGAAAACCAAATGGCTATCTTCCTTGGGTTGAAGTTCCAGTAGTTCCCTAGATTTCAAGAGGACTATATAGTGTCTCTGATCAATATTTTCATGAAGGAATGCCCCACAATTAAACTAATCGTCATCCGACCCAATCTTCTCTATGGACAAGTTGATATTGAGCTGGGAATGGAATTGAATTTTAACGTAGAAATCAAAATTCTTTAAGAAAGATTATTCCTTCTTCTTAAATACGCAAAAATAGCCTTCGAAGGATTCGTTAGGTAGAATTTGAACCCTCACTGTCTACTTGATAAAAAATTCAACCAAGAAGAACTTATTTAAAAATTTCAACAGTCTGTGATAAAGTTTGTAAAAGGCAAGTAGAGTGAGATATTCGGCAATGATAAATTATGAATTTTGCTGATTTATATATTATTAGTCATTACCATATTCTATAATTTAACGTATCCCTTTGATTGAAAGAGCATGGATTAAAATTAGCAATATTCATACAATAAAACTGGCTTATCCAATGATATTCATATGAGTAAGAATACAATCATCTATGAAACAAGCCAATATCAATTCTTGATGCCATCTTCAGCTTTTTATAAATACAATCAAGAGTAGTGAAAATGTTTTAATCCTTTCCTAACCCTATCAGAAGCTTAAGGGGGAAGTATTCTTTTAATGATAGTTCTTGAGTTCCGCAGAGAAAGTGAGTCAGTTTACAGCTCTGGTAATTATTACACAATCTATGCAACTTCAGTTTTAAAGCGTTTTTGTAGATATTGATTATAAATATTTTCGTTCATCTTATTTTAAATAACTTCGAACTGTTACTGCTTGTATTTATATTCTATATTTAAATTTACTATCTCTTCCAGTAAATTGGAAAAAATATCTTCCTCTTTTTCCAGGAAATTTTGAATTTTACTAAAAGTTTAATTAGACAGATCTGATTTTTTAAGAGAACTCTGATAGACTTGATTATATTTGAACTTCAAGTATTTTTTATTTTTGTTAAAATTCAATGAGTATTTTTTCTTGACTTGTTCTACAAATTATTTGGTTGATTCATGACAATGAGCCAAATATTGTTGTATTTTTTATTCTTAATGATTGGTCTTATCAAGATATCTTCTTTACATTTAGCTTCTCCCCCTTAAATCTGTTTTATGAACAATTTTTGAAGTAAAATGTGTAGGATTTGACTGATAAATCACAGATTTGGATAATGGACCTATTTTTTTAATTTGATAGGGATCTAATATGAATGATGAAAAGTGATGCTTTCGATCTTTTGCTAATTAAGGAAAAATCTACGATCTTTTAGTATAGTTTCTTTCTTATTATTCTATCATTTTTTTACTTTTTTTATCCAGCAATTTTTATGGATAAATTGGAATCTTTATCTTTAACTTGCAATTAGGGCTTAATGGATTGATCCAAGTCTGTTGTAAATTTTGTCTATTATATCGTCCATGGCTCATTTCGGAGTTCCGCCTCTTTCTATAATCATACACAACTTCATTAAAATGTTGTAATGATTATGGCTTTCTCAGAGGATTTTTTTTGCCAGTTAACTTCGAATAAATTTGCCCGATTTAATACAAATTTGTTTTGGAGTCTTTACTCATTTTATTATATTTGACTAATAAAAATCAATTTGACTAAACAAAATCATAAACAACGAATCTAACTTTTTAAATGATCTGTGGAATTATGTATAAATGGCCTGCCCATTTTACCTTTGAATCACAATCAAAGGATATCAAATCTTGCTACCTCCATCCAGTTATATTCATTAGCCTTTTATTGCTAAGAATGAATAAAAGGAGAAAAAATAACATATTTGGAAAAATTGTTGATTTTCCAGAGACAATCGAGATCAAAAAGAAACGTTCGAGCACCATCAAGAACCTATTACTACAGAGAACCAAGCTCAACCACTCTCTGCTTAAAACTTACAACAGTCTTGATCTTGAAAGCAGCTTTTTAAAAGAATACGCCAACGAGTATGACTCTAAAACTCATTTTTATTAGTATCGTTCAATAGCAATGAACAGAAACAGCAAGACCAACTGTGAATCAATTGAAAAACAGATGAGAATGTATAATAACAATTACAAGGCGTTTCCGCGTAGAAGTTTATTAGTCAAGCCGCATATGGCTAAAAATATTAATATGAGTCTGAATGTGCCCAATAAAAGAATGGATCAGTCAGGCGAGAGCTCGAATACAATATTTACAAAAACCCTTTATGTCCAATTTACGGAGGAAAATATAGATCCAAAAAGGACAATAAGTTCAGCCCATTAAAGGAAAAAAGGACATCAGAGAGTATAATCAGCAAAAATAGTGCGATGCAGAAAGCTCAGCGCAAAACTTTAGCCTTGGTAAATGCCCGACGATCTGTGTGAAGACGGGCGTTTTGATAAATGCATTTGATAGTTTTATGTTCTCAAATGTGACCCATTCAACTAAATTGTTGGTATCTAAGTATAAGCATAATGCTGTTTAATAGTGACAGTTTCATAAATACAATTCAAACTCATATGATGAAAGACAGTCACTCTCGTAAATAGTCAGGGGCTAATTATTTGTCCTTGGACTTTAGCTGCATATCAATCTCTGTTATTAAGTAGTTGTGAATTAAGCCATGGATATAGAAAGGACTCTATTTTAGCCTTCAATTTTACATGTTTAACAAATTAAAAAGGTTATATCTCGTTTGGCGACTGAAAAAGGTACTCGAAATGTTTTCCCTCATTTCCTTTCATTGCAAATAGTATCTCCCCCTTATCTTCAGCTGTTTCGATCAGTTTTTGATGTTAATCAGCGATGGTCTCTGCATAGCAAGTCACTAACCAGACACAGGAATATCCTGTTTGAGTTCGACTGATAAGGTGAAATATCTTGTGCTTCTTTCAGGTATAAATCCGAAGCATTTTTTAATGGCAGTTCTAAACATTAAGAGTAATTATAATATTCAATCAATTTAGTTTTAATTTTGCTTTTAAAATTATTTAAATCCAATGAAACAATAAACCCTCGAGATTGTTGAACCGGTACCTATTTGATTATGTAGGACTTGTTCAGTTTAATCAGACGTCACATAAATGCCCTCAAATAAAAGTAAGTTGCCACGCGTAAGCAAGCCATCAATTAATTACTTGCTATAGTAAAAAATGATGAACAGCTATCGCCTTTAGTCTTGAAACTGCCTCTCTTCTATGATGAAGTTATGATGATGGCTAATAAAGATATATTAAAGTGCCTGTCCGATAGTAGTTAGTATAATCGAGAGCATGCGCTTCAGATAATTATGGAACTTATCCAACGCTGTAATAACATCACTCCCTTTCTTCCCTATATATTTGCAGTGCTTATAGATCGTACAAACTGCAATGATCTCGAAGGAATAGCCAACCTCCCCGAAAAAATGAGGCCTGCTCCAGGCCAAAAGCCAAAAGTAATTAGCAAACTCATCTAACCATGTGAGTAAATTCGACTCCAGTATTGTATCCTTCTAAAGAAAATATTTGTGCTTGTAAAGTAAAGTTAAATTCGGGATAAGCTGGATGAAATCGTTAATATTCTACGCGCTCTTATTATGGATCCTTCCCCATAAATTCAGGTATACTCTCTCCGATCAAGAAAAATGCATGTGAAACGTTACTTGTCTTTTGTGAGTACTTTAAGGCTATTTTATTGCATTATACCGAAATTATGGGAAGAGCGGTATTGCTGCCTCTAGTTTCGAAGAAGTCCAAGATCAGAATTGCGGGACTGAAAGCACTAACAGCTGTTTTAAGATGCGGAGTGTGGAAGTATAATGCTTTTGTGTTTTAAAACCTCATAGGTTTTCGTGACCCTAACTCGGTGCCTATCAAAGATTTCTACTAAGCAAGTAATAATATTAACTACCTTGCCACATTTGTCAACGATCCAAATGTGAAAGTAAGAGAGTAGTTCATAAATCATATTAAAATATGGACATGCAATCTCTAAGATAAATATGATCATCATGGAAGATTGGTACCTTATATTCTATCAGGTTTATTCGACAGCGATGATAATGTTAAAAATACTGCAATGTCCATTATTGTGTAAATTGGCAAACAAATTTAACAGGAGAAGGAGAAAGAGTTTCGAGAGAACAGGCAGTATGCAATTGATGCGGCATGGACCTGGGAGGGTAAACTTATAGATTTGCCAGTCGATGAACCAATAAAAAGCAGACCAAGTCTTGGTAGCAGAGTGTTTGTTCGTGGTCACGTGCGTAAGTTTTGGTCTGCTCTTTACAAGTAGATCAAGGATATAAATTATTAAAATCGAATCAGAGCATGCTACCTCGTTTTGTATGGAACAATCTACACTTAAAACTATATGACTCAATATCTAGACGTAATGATGCCACACCTTCTTTCTAGCATTATTCCTCACTCGCCAGAAGATAAACCAATAACGAATTTGTTATAGAAGACTATGTTTTATTTGGGAAGATATTGTGAGGTTTCTGCTTATCTACATATCATGACTTCTGCAGTCAAAGGGGAGTTAGTACAAAATGAAGAATTTTTAAAAGCAACATTGAAGGGGCTGGCTAAATTAATCGAAGGCAATTTCGAAGCCATTCCATAAGGGACTGGACTGTGTCATAAACGTATTCAGATTGATCAACTCATCACTATGATCGATTAGTGCTCTATGTGCTCCGAAATTTATCGTGATAACAGCTTATAAAGTTTGTAAGTGGTAATGGCTATCCTCAAAGGTCTCAAAGCCAAAGCAACAAAAGAATAAGCTCTATAAATAATGTAAAAGCATTCGCTCTCAATAATAAAATTGCTAGCTGTAAGTTATTATGAACATTACTACAGTTTTATGGTTGTCAAAGAAGAGAATACACTTGATAGACAAGAATATGCCTATTTAGTATAAACATTTCAACTTGTAGGCAGTTTATATCCTGATTATTTTACTATTCTGGAAGACTATATGCGGGAAGCCTATATGAATCCGCCTTCTCTGATGGATGCAGACTGGAAGCTAATAATTGTCATTCATAATTTACTTTCTCAAAGTAATACTGAAGGGGAATCCTTGGTCTTTCAATTAGCACAGTAAGTCATTTGTGAGTCTTTATCTCTAAATCGCTCAGTTTAAATCCTTAATTTTATCTTTAAATATGTTGTTTATCTCTTCGGGCAGATTCCATAAAAATAAAAGTTGTCCAAACTTCATTTAGTCATTACAAAATCCTTATAAAATTTAATCATCTTTAAACCGATCAAAAAAGTTCCAGTTTATGACCAACACCTGCAAAAACCATAAACTGATCCAAGTGTAATTACAATAGCAGAAGATGCGTTTGTTCCTCTGTTTATTAATTGCTCTTAGGCAATTCAGGGATTTTATGCCAATAAGATTCACATTCTGCCAGTGGATTTGGGCAAAATAATTCACAATTACATAAAATTATTTAATAAATTTTCAAGAGATAAGACTATTCTTCTTCAGGGAGTTAAAACTTTATGGATAGTATTCGAAAGGGCAGAACTTAACGAATAATCCCCTAGTCTGATGACCTATTAAAAGGAAAAGGATAGAATTGTAGTATTCGAAGAGGTTATCAATTGGTTAATTGAAAGACTTGAGACAATAGGACAACCTGATCATCAAAAATTAGCTATGTTGTTCCATACTTTCGGACAGGTGATACAATGCTGTCCTAAAATACCCAATGTCTTGACCAAACTACCATATTTTTATGCAAATTATCCAGTTTTGCTTGAAAAATTGTTCAAGTATGCGATGGACTAAAAGGATCTTTAAACTAAGGATAAGTATCGAGACCTTTTAATACAAATGAGCAGTAAAATGAAGCCATGGTTTGAGTTATAGGCAAGATTATCATAATAAGACAACAGATTTGCACGAACCGCATTGCTGAAAACAATTCTGGATAAAGCGAAGTGATTTAACCTTGAACTATTAAAAAATAATTTTATAAACTTTATTTAAGGATTTTATTTTATTTACTTTAGATAATACAACTCACAGTAAATGGAGATGAATTAGAAATAGAAAAATCAGTTTTATGCAACTGGAAATACTGAAGCATCAAATGCTTATACGTATTGCGCTGGCTTTGAAGAATCTTATTCTTCCTAGTTATTAGAGGAAAGTCTTTTAAAATAATCATACCTTAGACTGGAATAGTAGATATAAACGATGAAGTAGATTCGAAACAGAACTAATCTTGCAAGTCAAAAACTTTACAGCATAGAATCTCACCTGATAATTAATGCAAAGCAAAATGAAGTTACGATTTAAAGTTGGAGAAATAGATAAATTGAAAAGATTGAAATTACAGCAATAAAAGACGAGAATTAGCATCTTAAATCATGCATCCTGAATTTACAATAGAGATTAAGCTAACTTCAGCAGCTGATAACTCCAAAAGAAGCAATCGAAAAATATAAATTAAAAATAGACTATCTGTAAATGGAGCTAGTAAATAAAAATCAGGATATTTAAGAACTAAAGCAACAAAATTTACTTTGGTTGTAATAGAATAATAAACTCAAATCAGATATTCATAAACGTTAAAAACAACCAAATCTATTCCAAATAGTTATAAAGGAAATACCTGTTTACATCGAAAAGCAAATTTTTGTCGAGGTTCCAACTCCGATTTACAATTATAACGATAAGGAACAATTCAATATGAATTTTCAAATTCCTTAGCAAAAGAGTGTTGAGATGATAAACTCAAAATTAGCAGAAATAAAAAACAATAAAAATAATAAAGAACTAGTTTGTAGTGTTTAATTTTAGAGTATTGAATTACTGCTATAATCTCAGGACAAGCTAAAGTTAAAGTCAGAATTACCTATCAATGCGAGCAACAATTTGATAAATTAACCGCAAGTGTGTGATACAACAAAATATAATGTGTATAAAATTGATGAGGAAAGAAAAGAGAATTTGTTCTAAAATTACAATTAATAAAAGGATTAGTAAATTAATCAGGATGATCAACCTGTTACTTCCATGCAATTGCAAAATAAATAGGAGAAGGTCGATAAGATTGCATAAAATATACTTATTTCAGCTGAAATCCCAGTTGAGATGACATTATAAGAAAGAGCAATGCCTTTGACATAATTAATCTCATAATCCTACATTCAGGCAAAGATATCGGCCCCCATTTAACCATAAGCGTTAATAATCTAAATTCCAATATAAATATTTATTGAAGTTCCAATCTTCATTGACAGAATCATTTAGGTTGAAAAGTAAGTGATTGTATAAAAGCAAGTCATAAAATAAATTATTAAGGAAGTAGTTGTGTAAAGATAGATTGTAAAGGAAATACCTGTTGTAAAAGAAATTTAAGTAGTTTAGGAGAAATTGGTGGAGAGGGAAGTACCAGTTTAAGTACAAAAAATTATTATCGAACAAAAAATCATTTAAATTTAAAAGCCTATTTTTATTTAGAAGGAAAAATATATTTATAGAGATAGAGTGCAAAAGGTTATCTAGAAAGAGCCACAGTATATCGAAAAAATAGTTTATATTGATCGACCAATGGTTAAACGATAATAGGAATAAGTTATAAAGATTGTGGAAATACCCATTTAATTATATTTGGAAAAAGAATAGAAAAATAAAGACAAAGCTATTTATTCAACAGGAGACATTCAATAATGTGAATCAATTGATGTCATTGAAGAGCAAGATATTGAAAGGCCAGCTCCAATAATCATTTAAAAAATTGTATAAATTGAAAAGATTATATATATCGATCGTCCAATCTAAATTCTGGTTGAAAAAATTATATAAACATAAAAAATAATTGTTGTGGAGATACCTGTGGAAATAATAGTGGAAAAGGTCATAATAAAGGAAGTGGAAGTATTGAAGGAGATATTTGTGTAAGTCTCCAAGCCTGTTTAAAAAGTGTATATCTAAATTGAAAAGCCTCTCTTTATAGAAAAATAGAAGAAGATATTTATCGATAGACCTATGGAAAGAATCAAGGAAATTTAAAGACCTGTCTTTATATAAAAATAAAAAATCATATTTGTGGATAGAATCATTTAGAAGATTAAGGAGATCTAAAAACCCATTTTTATTGAAAAATAACAAAAGATATTTATCGAAAAACCCATCGAAATAATAAGGGAAATTGAAAAACCTGTCTATCTTTAGAAATAAATACAAATATTTATATAAAAGCCCGTATAGATAATAAAATAAATCGAAAGGCCCATCTTCATAGAAAAATAAAAGTATATTGAAAGGCCCATCGAAATCATAAAGAAAGTCATTATCTAAAAAATTATATAAATCCCTGTAGTTGTCTACCTCGACCAACCTATTGAAGCCAACCAACCAAAAAGCGAACTCAATAATTTAATTTAAGCATAAATAGGAATAAGAGAAGAGCCTGATGCATTTGATAACTTAATGACAAATTAAAAAGAGATAATATAAAATTAAAATGATTGCTTTCTTTTGTTCGATCCTGCATAGAACAATTAAAATTATAAAGATAATATTGACGAAATCTAACAGTATGAAGGAGAGGGGGATTTAATGATCACATAGAGAGAAGATCAATAAAGTATTATTCTGCGATATCAATAAAATTAAAAGCGTCTCTAAGAATAAATCAATTATCTACGAGATGAGGTGACCAACATCAGCCAATAAAAATTTTAAATCGCCGTGAATCGAAATTAAATCTAATAAAAATTATAGAATACTGAGCAAGAGTTGGAATAGTTAAAAAGATTAAAAGCCTTCGAGAAAAAGAAACAAAAAGATATACGCAAATTATAAATAATTATCGAGGAAGAAATCAGGAAAAGAGATAATTACGCATTGAAAATTCAGGAATGTGAGAAAGTCATCTCGTCCCTTCATGAGTAAATTACATCGGGCTAGAAACAGATAAAGTCATTATAAGAAAAACTAACGACTCTGCAAAGATAAAAATAATAAGAAATATAAGTTTATAGTAAGCAAATAGAATATAAAAATTAGCAAATTGAAGATATCTAGTAAACATCTCAAAGTATGCACGAACAGTTGCAGTTACTATCAGAACGTGAGCAAAAGCTTATCATCTAGAAGAATAAGAGAGAGGATTAACTTATACAAATAAAAGTGGCAATATAAAATCAATATAGCGAGGAAGTTCAAAAAAGTGAAGAGATGGAAAACAAATTTAAGGAGTTGATTGATGAAACATAACAAATATACAAAAATCAGATTTAATAGATCGTCGCCAACAACTAATAACAGATCAGGGAAAAGGATCATGAAATTGAATAGTTAAGGAATAGAGAGAAATACTTGGAAGACAAACTCAAGAGGATTGAAGAGTAAACTGATAAATTATAGGACTATATTAACGAGTAAACTAAATCAAAGAATGCTAAATAAGCTAAACTTCTCAGCTAAAATAACCAATTATTAATTCTCATTGATTCCTTAAAATTATAAATCAAAGAATTGAATCAAAAGGTTACAGCAAGCAATCAATAAATAGTGAAGTTATCAAGTACAATGAAGAAAACAATTAGCCAAAACCCAGAAAACAAACAAAATATCAAATAGTATAATTCCCTTCAACTAGACAACGAATAAAGTCGTCTGAATTTTTCATAAATAAAAGGAAAATCCAAAATAAGGATTTAATAGATGAGTCATATTTTTGATTAATCCAAGTAGAAAAATACAGATAATAGCATGAACATCCAAATAAAAAAATATTGCAATTAACTACTACATAAAAATTTGGAATTGGACAAACTTAAGCAGAGACTTTATTCTTATTAATCTGTTATCGAAGACTTCAAAACAAAAACAAGTACTCCTTATCAGATTAGAAGTCGCTATGGCACATCTGGAGCCTGTTACGACTCCTCTAAGCCTTCCAGTAAAACGAAATTTGAGACTGATAGATATGTAGCTAGTCTTTTGAGAAAAATTTCAATTCAAGATGAAAATTTGCAATTTTCTAAAAATGAAAAAATCAAATTGATTTCGCAAGTTCATAAACTTGAAAAAACTTTAGACTAAATGAATTTGAGTAAAATAAATAAATCATATCAAAGTGATTTGTAATTGATTGAAAGGTTAGCATTTGAACTGTAGAATCAGAAATAAATAAGTGAAAAAATGAAATTAGAGAATGAATTTTTGTTCAATGAGACAGAAAAATTAAAAGGTTAACTGTAGATAATGAATAATAATCTGAGCTTAATTAGATATAAAGATATAAATAGAGGTTACCCAAGAGCTATAGATCAGTTGATTCGATAATTTGAAGGAAAAATAGGGCACAGATAATGCGAACAAAATTAATACAACACTTTTAAAGTCAAGAATTAACAGTTGATGAATTTAGTATATTTAATCAAGAAAGAACTCGGTCTTCTGGAAATAAAGGCCCCAAAATATTGTTTGGACTCTATTAATATAATTAAACAACACGTGAAGAGTATCTTGAGCATTTAGTAGAATTATTTCTCTAACATAAATATTAATTCTATTGAAATATAAAAAAATAAACCTTGTGTTCATAAAAATAAATCGAAATAGAATAAAACAAAGACTTATCTCAACTAAAAGGGATTGTAAACAATTTGTTCGCAACAAATTAAATCAGCCAATCCGCCAATCTATAAAACTTAATCGAAAATACAAAACAGCAAAATAAAAATAAATAAATAATCCCACTGTCTTTTTTCAGACCTAACTTTTAAGTAATCTTAAAGTTATTTAGTGTTATAATTTAGCAGAACCCGCCAAAATATGTAAAATTTGCAATAGCAGTGAAGCTTATATAATTTGGCGTTGATCTCATCTCTAAGGGCATTAGGGAAAGTCTTTATCCAGAGAAAATATACGTCAAGCATTTCAATCAAAACAATCCAGATACCCTCAATATGATTCTTGCAATAAATTAGCAATTTTTATAAAAAATGCGCTTGTACCATGCTCCTGAGGTTCTTGTGGGGCAACCCGAGTCAGCCAAATCGTTAAGTTGGACAATTGGCATAATAATCGACAAGCTCTTCCATGGCCGCCTCTATTACCAAAAATTTGCTGATATCCTTTCTCACTTAGGTATTTCTCTCTCATTTAGATAATTACAAATTCTTCGATAGGAATATTCCTGAAATTGGTTAAATCTTGCAAAAAATGATAACAAAAAATCGAGAACAGCGCATCACTTTGCAGATGGCGCACGAGAAATTTATAAGTCTGGCAAAATGATCTTTATGCACCTTTAGACTTATTATATTGAAGAATACTCATAGACTCTATTTATCATCATTTCTCAATACACTTCAGTCACTAGTTCTGGAGGAAGAATTTTTTATTTGTGCATAACATCTCCCAGTTGAGTCTTTATGTACTATTAGTAGATGTTGAGAAATTGGTGGCGAATAAAAAATATGTTATTGTTTCCTCGTTCAATTGATTCAAGTGTCGAGACAAAGCCTTCTTCTAAAAACAGAAGGGTATTATATATGCCCATCATATCGGCTGGAACCTTAGTCATTTGATGTTTCTGAAGCCGACGGTGGCCGGCAAGAGGACAGAATGGGCCTCTCTTAGAGGAGCAAGAGTGTATATTTGTGGTCATGTGGTCTAGTAAAGGATTTATATCTAAATTATTTTGGTCGTACCAGCTTTGAGTTCGAGAAGATGAAAGTAGTATTTGATCGGTCTTATTAATTCATAATCATCATTTCTCACTCTTAGGTCCAAGGAGTATATTGTTTGTATCAGCAGAAGGAGAGAAAGAACGCAGATTTGTAGCTTGCACATTAAATATTAAGTAATTATAATAACTACTAGAGTGAGTAATGTCAAAATTTAAAAAATATCTGAATAAAAGAATCAATGATCTTTATGACTTTATTCGAGAGATCGAAATAGTTTTCCTTTTGTTAATTACTATACTAAATCCTAGCAAAACAATACGATCATTAAAATTATTACTGCTCAATTTATCATTATTGTATTCTCTGAATTTACATAAGCAAACTACAATTACACATAATTAGCTAATTTTAATATAATAATTATCAGATGGAATCAACCCCTAAAAAAGAAACGGAGTCTGAACTCACGTCAAAACCACGCAAATAATTCCAAATCAAAGTTGATACTCAAGGCAGGAACATTTATGAATTTAATAACTTCTCGGAAAATCCCTTCGTGATCGACCCAGAATATGAACTAGAAGGAATTAAAGGATGGGGTACTTACGGGTTAGTCGCATCAGGGCGTAATGTTAGCACAGGCCAACAAATCGCCATTAAAAGAATCAACAGAGTCTTCGACAACCTCGGCGATACAAAACGCATACTTCGTTAAATAAAAATTCTTAGTACGCCCTCATTGACTCAGAATTTCTCCGCCATCGCAACATCGTCGGTCTGAAAGACATGATGAGTATTCCACCCAATGAAGCTTCAACTTATAACTAGGTATACTTATGCATGTAATACATGTAGTATACCTTGCAAAGGCTAATTCACTCACAGCAGGTTCCCCTAACTGAGCCAATGATGCAATTTATCCTCTACCAATTATTAAGCGCCATACACTACATGCATTCGGCTGATATCATCCACCGTGATATGAAACCTGAGAATATACTCATCAATAAAAAATTGGAATTGAAGATTGCGGATATGAATTTAGCCAGAAAAGAGATTGCTGCAGATTAGATTACTTACTATGTGACATCAAGGCCTTATAGAGCTCCCTAAATATTTATTAACGCTAATGCTTATACTAAGGCCATTGATATATGGTCTATAGGGTGTATTTTGGCTGAAATGCTTGGAAAAACTATCCTTTTTCAAGGAAAGGACTATATTGATCAACTTAGGACGTTTGTAGCCATCCTTGGCAAGCCTACGCTTGAACTGTTTCCGGATTTAGACCCAATTGCTGCTCAAGGACTGGCTCGAGTGTTTAAAGATATTCCTGATAGAGACAAGATTGACTGGAAATTTCTCTTCCCAACAGTATATCTAGATTTATATAGGCAAGTTAAAAAGCATTGGATCTTCTAGATCATATGCTAGTTTACGATCCAAAAGCTCGTTATACTGCATAGTAGTGTCTTAGTCATCCATTTTTGTAAGATTTCAAGAACCGACCTCGCCAAAAATGCAAACAAGTGTTTGACTTCTCTTTTGATAAAATCGAGATGACAATAAGCAATCTACGCCAAGCAATCTACTCTGAAGTGCAATTTTTTCAAGAACATAAACATCGGAAGCCATAGGGGTGCGAATAGGGATAAAATTTATCGAAAAAGGTTAAACTTCTATGATTCTTCTTGATGATTATTTGAATGAATAAATCAAATAACAGAATTTGTTTTGATAACTGAAAAAAATATATAAATTGTTTTCTAAATTGACTTTCAGAGTTTATATATTGAAGTAACCAGTTTGATTTTATTGATATTTTCCGTTTAAATATAATGAAGGTTGTCAGATAAAACATAATGTTTCTATAAACTCTGTTACATGTTTAAAGATGATATTTTAGGTTATTGAAGATTTATATTAATTTGTTTGCTTTGAAGGAGCAAGGTTTAAAATGTACTATCAAATTCTAATTATTTATTAATTGTATTTATTTAAACAATCAAATCGCTATGAATTCAATCAAATTAGAAGACATCCACGACTGTGAGATTCAAAAAATGATCTTCTCACACGAAGTTCCGACTGAGATTGCTTTATGTAAAACTTTTGAAAAATAAATTCAACTCATTTAAAAACCCTCCCTTTCCGAATCTATTTCGGCTCTTGGAGAAACACCATTTGAGAGAAATATCAGCGTAATTTGTTTGCTTAGTTAGACTAGAATGCAAGCTTAGTATCAAGCAAGTTCTCATTGTCCTCTGATCCATCTGTAATATCAAATTATTGATTCAATTGATCGATAAAAATATTATCGTCAAAGAAGATTAGTGTATGCTATTTAATATATTGTAGACTGAGAAAAGCATAGCTATCTTCGAATGATACCAAGAATATCGCCAAAAATTATGGAAAAGCCATCATCGGTTTTATCCATAAAGAAAAAAATATATTTAGAACTATTTGTAAATTGACTTCCACCCCATATGAGAGGATTATTTAATAGTTACCATAAATCAAAGCAATATTAACCACTGTCGTAGGATTTCGAAAGGTTTGGTGCCATTATAAATATGCGTAATGTATGAGGATGGTCAGCGGAATATTTTTACGAAAGAAATCTCTTGACTACATCTTCAATTCAAAGGTTGTAAATATCCAGAATCATCTAAAATATCGCAGTAAATTTCTGGAAGCCCTGCAAGATCCAATAATGTTTAATCATATCAAGGACAAATGACAAATAAATATTCTTTATTAATAATTTAACATTGAGTAGATATACTGAAAATATAAATTCAAATTTACAAAGAAGGATTTTTCATATTTTTTAGCATTATTGTTATGGCATTTTATCTGGGATGCCTGTCAACACTGACTCCATTTTTACTTTTTCAGGCTGATAAGTCATCTCGAAGGTCTACAATTTTATCTCATTTGCAAATGTGTTGGGAATTGGCTTGTCGATTTATGTACTTTTTTTCTTGAAATTTGGCGAAAGTGGCTTATCTTTGCTTTTTGAGGGACTTAAGCTAAAATCAGTGACCCTTTTATTTTGATCCAATGTGATATAGGTTTTTCTTTGAGCTGCACTTTCTCTCCAAGGATTTTTCATGGTAATTCGAGAGCTCATACTTTCAGAGTAATCATAAGATTCTTCGTTATTATTCCCATTTAAAGTTTCAAAATAGTTTTAGATCTTCTTCTCTTCACTCTTGTAGTGTTAAATTAAAAAAAGTAAAATGGAAACCCATTTCTGTTTGATTAAAGCGTTTTAGCATTAAAACTTCCAAATGATCTCCTCGTTAACTTATTTTGGAGAAAAATTATACTAGAAATTGGTTAGAGTTTTGCGAATATCTTCACGTTCCATCATGAACATTGCATCAAATGCAAGAGAAAACTCAGGAGAGTCAGAATCAAAAATACTAATTCTCTTTATTTTCATTATTCCGATTGATCCTTTCGGAAGTTCATGAAAATATTCAAGGGATTTCGGATTGCCTAAATAAGTTACAACCTACCATTGAAAAATTTAGGAATGTTGGAGTAGTAATACAGATGCCCTCCTTTAATTACGAGCAGTCTTGCATTGGAAGTTATGCCTGCTGAGTCCGAACATCATTACTTTTACTCGTCTTTATGACTGAACTTGCAAATTGAAAGGTTTCGGGGTCTTAAATGTCCACTCTTATCATGATTATCTATAATTATGCAATTAATAATTTTAAGTGTCAAGTAAGACCAATACAAAATATCATCACGAGAAAAGAGCAATTCTAAAGGAGATGTAGATATGATTTATGTTTCTTCATCAATAAATTATAAGCATAGTATAAACAGGCTCAAAATAATTAAAGATACGATTTATAGTGACTGTTTTCCACTAACAATCTTATAGATACTCGACTAGCAGCTATATCTCATATATTTGACTCAACTTACTTATTAGCATTCATGGGAAAAAGGAAAAGAGATGGAAACTAAAATGAAGGAGGAACTCTCAATCCAGTAGTAAAAGATAAAGGAATTTCAAAGTTGATAAAACTTTCAAAGGAATAATTGCGTAGCCTTTATTTTTCTCATAAATATCCTCTTAGAAGCAGATCTATCAAAGCGATTGATTTCTAACTTTCAGATAATGAGCCCAAGACTTCAAGAGACTATGATATCTTTAGTTGTATGAGTTATGAATCAGTGAAATGCAGCCTTTGTCTCTAAGTTTTACTTTGCACAGTGTCACCATCTTGTTGCCATCTCATTTGTCTTGAGTGCTATGAGTAGCTTATTTTACATAATTTCAATAGAAAATTAAACACATTTTGCCCCACCTGCAGGAAATAAATAAAAGATGGTGTCTATCGAAATAAAATAATCGATCATTATATTAGTGTGCTTTACGACAATTCTATGATTCAAACCTCAAGAGAATTTTATGAAAAAAGAGTGAGTCAATTTTTAAAAATTATGTCTGAAAGAAAGATCAAAGATAATATTAAATAAAATTAAAAAATTGACATCAGAGTTAATAATTTTTGGGAGAAGGCAATCATAATAAAGATATCGTATGCAAATTAAAACAAAATTTTGATTGTTTACTCATTGAAAACTGGAGTCCTTCACCGCTTGAATTCCAAATCTTTCAAAATTGCGAAGGAAGGTTATTTTACGAAAAATGATAAAGGCTATCCCTATTTAAGTTCCATTTACTAATTTCAAATAACAAGGTACGCCTTTATTAGTATAGATATCAAACAAAGCGTGAAAATCAAAATTACCTTGAGTTGACAGAGCTGTCTTCGCAGGAGTCTTTCTCGTTAAATTTAGGATAAAGAGCATGATGAAACGATGATTCAAATTAAATTATTTTAAGTTATGGCGCATTATGAATATGTAATTTTGTATCTTTAAAACCCTCTATTTTTAATTCAAATTCAAACTATAATTTTTAACCAACTCGAATGTCAATTGAGAGAAACAACTTTTTCTTACCTGACTAAAACGCAATCAAGTCACCTTTTGGAGTGAGAATCATCGATTCTCATGCCACAAATCAATACAGAAAAAGATTGGCATTGCGGTATCAACTTTTGTAATAAAAATAAAGGCAAATGGAAGCAGAAGAAAAGCGGAGACAATCAGATCACAATTCTTGATTTAAGTCCATAGGCATTTATCTTTTAATTTTTAAATAAAATATTTTATATGAAAAGTTTATCAAATCACAGCGATTTGCTTTAGTTAAAAAAGAATAAGATTATTAATATCATACCATTACAGCATATAATAATCAATAAACAAATTAAGATTTACACTTGACGTTTATCGCAGATAATTTGTGACTCCCTTTAAATTTATAAGTTTATAATTGTATACATTTAACGTTATTAATGTCGATAAGATAAAGCTGCATGCTCTGTTCAACCGTCCCTGAAAATATTTTAGTTCTGGTCTGCAATCACTCGTTATGCTTGCCTTGCTCTGCTCAAATAGTTTAAACTAATCCTGTAAACGCATAACATTTAATCAATTGCAAGAGCTGTCATTAAGCCACATATTTAACATCAGAGCTTTACAAGGAATTAGTTTCCAATTTATAAACAAAATAAATTTTAATGCCTCTCAAGTGTAATTAAATCAATAGCACTCATAGATTAAAACAAAATGAATCTTCCAATGAAATATCTAAGAGCCGATGCATATAAAATATGTGTAGCAATCATCCTGACTATGTGACAATTTATGTTTGCAAAGCATGCTGCGATGCTATTATCTGTCCATAATGTGTAATAAATGGAAGTCATAAAAATCATGCAGTAAATACTATTCAAAAAGAAGGTTAGGCTATTGCAAGTAAATTACAAAAATAGCTGTTGACATTTACTAATAAAATAAATGATTTAAATTCAATTTATGCAAATAAAAATACTCATATCCAGCAAAGAATTTAATAACTGTAAAATATTAAATCTAAAGCCAAAATATAATATAGAAAGATAAGGGAAAGTATTGATCAATAATAAGCTTTTGTACTGAAAAAATGTGAATAGTTAATAAATCTGAATCGACAGGAAATGGTGTATTTTTAAGTATCAATCAACAATTAATTATCAATTATAGAAAATGATAAATCAAATGTCATCGATTTACTCAATCCTTTCTTGGAAGGCACCGATTCTAAACTCATTCAGCATTATTAAAAACTTAATTTGCTTAATTTTATTAAGCAATATCAAGTATATAGCATGCGGCATCATTCTTAAAAACCTCAAGACATATTATTTTCAAAGTAAATACTAAATACAAAAGTATATGATATAAATACTTTACGAAATCGTATCTAAGATATTTAAAATCATAATTTCAATCAAGATAGCAGACAGTAAATTCTCAATTCCTTGACCAATGCAAACAAGCGCTAGCTGACCAAGAAATAGTAGAAATTCCCAAAGAAGGTAAAACATCCGAAGGGATTGTTTACTTTGATATGACATTATTTTTCAGTTTTCACTTCAAATTAAATATACATCATGGTCATTATTCAAATAATGAATTTGTAAGCTCTTATTAATTATTACTTAGAATTGTCAATTAAAATCATAATTATTTGCTATTTCTCATAAAAAGTAAATGTCCAGAAAATAAAAAGACAAGAGTGGCGGCGGAGCCCTCATTGCTGGTCTTCTCGGGGCTGCTGTGGGCCTATTGGGCGGATTTATAGTTTCGAAGTTAACCTAAGACGAACCAAAAAAGAAGTAATAGGTGCAATAATCTAAAATTACTAGAAAATCGAAGACAATCAACGCTTCAGATGAAAAGTTTTAATAGATGATGGTTTGTCCAATTACTCTATGTATGTTTAATAACAATTAGAAATGATGATCGAGCCAATGTCAATTCCTTAATGTGGACATTCATTTGAAAAGAAAGCCATAACAGAGTATTTAGCCAAACATCAATCCTGCCCGCTTTGCAGGAAAACCACTGATGCAAAGAATCTGGTGCCGAACTACCAGCTTAAGAATATAATTGATCACTACAAATAAACCCGCAGATGATTAAAATTCCAATATTGATTTCAATAATTCAATTCAATATATTAAAGCAAGCTGTCAATTTGTTCTGTTTTCTCGAAGTGCCAACGAGACTGATATCAATTCAGATTATTGTTTCCTTATTTTTATGAAGGGAATTGATTCTGATTATAAATTAAGAAGTGAAGTTTACGATTGAAGAATTAAGATGTGCCATTCAAATATTTAGTTTTCAATTAAGGTGATTTTATATTATTATCTTATAAGACATTTGTATTATAAGAAATGATCAGAAATCATCCTATAGATCTTTATATGTTAGAATTTTAGATTAAATTTTAACATGACAGATTAAGATTTCTTGAATGAGCCTATTCACATAGAATGGACAGAAGAATACAGTCAGATAGAACCGAGGAATACCATCATAATCACTTAATATTCTCAATAGAATATTTACAGGGACACCATTATGAATCCGCTTTATAGGATACCTAGCAATAGTCTTTATGAGAAATAATCAGAACAAATGTCTGATGAATAAATCTTATTGAATAATTTTGGAATCCTAACAATGAAATAACAACTATAATCTCATTCACCATCATCCCCCGATGAAGATTAATAAGGTTAAAAATAAATTCAATAAAATCCCCAAACTAAAAAAGTTTAGGTTGAATAGATCTAAAGTTCTGAGACAAAGAAAGGAACCACAAAGATAGATTATCAAAAAAATATTCCTAACTATATCACAAAATCATGTCTAAAGGCAATGCTTAGTAAAACTTACCACAGAAAAGTAAAGCGAATCTGTTAAAAAGAATAAGTGAATTTGAAGTAATTGAAAGATATGATTGATAACTTAAGCCTAACTCCAACTATTGGTTTATAACAACTTTTTTATGTTCTCAAAAAAGATTCGAAGGCTCATTAAGTTCTACGGAAATTTTTCACCTGGTATTTAAGGAAGAGATACATAATCTATCTTCTTCAATAAGGCAAGATGCAATTAAAAAATAAGTATATTAACTGCAAAAATAAGCTAATCTACTTAAGATGGACCCATATTAAGTCAAGTATTCTGTAATAAGTCATAATTTGATAATTTATTGTCAATGTAAATTTGTTAATTGTATATTAAAATCATTCCTCAAAATCACTATCATTTTATTCAGGTTCTTCCTCCTTTGCTATTTTTTAAGATTCATTAGAATCAATCTTTGGTTCATCCTTGTAAGAATCATAAACTAACACCAATTTGTTTGATTCAAAGACATTGCTTGGAGTTGTGTATTTGCATCGAATCGCTTAACTATAAGGTGGAGGAAAAATTGGATCCACGGCCACACGAATTACGTTCTATAGCATTGTGGGGATTACTCGGCCCAAAACAGTACCATCTACTTCAATACACGGATTGGAGTTAGCTTCTATCAGAAAAGGATTTAACTTATCATCTAGCATATAATCCAAGCCAAACAGTTAAAATGTATACTGCTTTCTCTTTGGATTGAGCTTATGCGCAGTTGAAAGTATGAGATCTGTCGCTATTGATTTCATTTTCAGCAAAACATCTTAAAATTTAAAACTCTTGTCACAGTCTAAATATTAAAATATGTACTTGTTTATATATATTTTTCTAGATCTGCATAGGAAATTTTATTAAAATTTTAAAATTTGCCATATTCTTCGCTTTTCTTTTGGACAGCGTCATTTGTAAGATGGATAAACTTATTTTAAAGGTTTTTCAGATTAAATTATTTGCTGGCAGTGCGGATATATCCTTATTCATACCAATACCCCTTCACTATTCCATTGACTGTTGTGATAAGTATATAGCAGCGAATATCGAATTTCCTTTTATTGTATAAGAACGGATTTTAGAAATATTTTTGTATGATGAGGGTACGATTTGATTAAGATGTTAAAGCGGCGATAGATTGGATCGCCGAATATGTGTTGTGCACAGAAATGCCGTTGCCTCGATTTGAATTTTAGCCTGGTTTACATATCCAGATATTGTTCGACTTACCCTTACCCTTTGATCTTGAGGCCAATTCCTCGAAATATGAAGTAAACCTTATGAACTATTCATCTTCCACTCCTTTTGTGATATGAAAAGTTAGTGGCACAACGCTAAAAATATCTCTATTTTGTCTGCATATACTATCGCTTACTTTTCATAATATCTTTTTAAATTGAGAAATAACAGCTTTTTGGAGTGCAAATGAAGGCAGCCTGGAACATGATTACTCATTTTTTGTTATTTACATACTTATTAATGACTATATTCTGGCTATCTGAATAATTTCTTTGATATTTCTTCAAATTTTGGTTCATTAATTTTATTTGACATTGCAAGATAGTTATCTAAATGAGGGTTTCTTTCATATTTGACCCATAGCTAGTGTTCTTATCCAAGTATTCTTTTCATGTGACTTATTTTTTTATCTGCCAAGAGCAGATATTCCCTCTGCTTTGAGTTCATTACAATCTATTGCTTCTATCTTTTTCCTTTGCTGACTCTTGACTCCTTTTATTGCATCTTTTCAGTCATTTTGTGACGTTTCCATTCGGTCCAAACCAAATTGCAGTTGACTAAATCATTATGCGGACGAATTGACCACCAAGGTCTTGATTTCAGGATAGTTTTTACTAAAAATCCGTTGTTGCCCTTGCATACATAAGCCTTATATTGCAGATCCTTTTGTGGATACATAACTATCCAATTACTGAGAGTAAGTGTGAGTTGAAACTAACGATACTGTAAGAAAAAGATGTTTTTTTTTTCCTCATTTGATAGTTTTGAAATTTCATTAACTTGAAATCTTGGAGTGTTGACTTGGAATCTTGGAGTGAAATTTCCCTGATAATTGGTTTCTCTACCTGGAGTACCTTGAGATGTTTTTCTAAATTTTAATTTACTTGAGTCCTTCAATTCTTTTATATTATCATCTTTAGCTATCATGATCTTACTATAAAGAACTGGGTTGCTGAGAATCATTTGCTCATAGTACTATAAATTATCTTTTTTCCGCCAACTACTCAAATGCTTGTCAGTCCTACCATACGGGGAATCAAAATCTCTTTGCGACAAGACATTTCTATCAAAGGACGATGCTGCTTTATTAGGACTGCTTAAGCTTAATTTTTGTAGCTAATTTAACTCTTTTTGATAATGTTGACTATCTGGATCCTGTGAAATGGTATCTAATATTTTGTTAAAGGGCCTTCCAAGAAATAATTTAACGTTTCTTACTTATTTAGAAGTGCTTTTAATGCGATAACGTCCTGGAGAGTTGTTTCGAAGCTCTTTGCCAGTTACATGTAGTAGATCAGCTTTGGTTCCTTCTTCCTAAGTCTTACTTTCCAGAATATACTGCTGGCCGCGATTGCAAGATAGCAGTCTTAGTCGTAGATTTTCCTGTTCCTGCAATTTAAAAGCCTGAAGGATGAGTTTTGCATCAATATCGATGGGTATCAAATATTTTTCGATTTGCTTATCTTTGTAGTAAAACTTTCCATCACTCATATGCATAATTGATATAAATATATTTAGGTTTGCTTCGAATTAATTATTTTATTTCAAATCTAGTCATAATAATTTCATTGCTAATAGTCGCTGAAATGTCTATTGGAGACATATTCCTACTCGAAATATTATCATAAAAGCGAAAGGGTATTTGCATTTAACTTCAATAGGCTTCCAACTATCAATAAATCAATTATTAGTTTGTATGTATCAATTGTTTTTATATTCCTTATTTGCGCATATTGTATTAATAAATAGAGATTAACCAAGAAATGATTGGCTAATAAATGTAAAGCGAATAATCTCTAAAATACTACGAGGTTGAGAAGATTCTGGACATGAAGATACAAAGCGGTAAAAAGTTTTATCTCATCAAATGGCTGAACTGGGATGTATAAAGTTGCACGTGGTAGGAGTAAAATAACATATCATACCTCAAAAACATGATCAACCAGTATCATGAATCTCGCAAATTCTAAAAACAAAACACAACTTTTATTAAAATATTAGAAACCGCCAAGGCGGGAATGAGTCCTTATGAAGAGACAAAATATTATGGCCATTTTCTGTATGGAGATGAACCTTAAAAGGTAGTATCATTGCAGGTTATTCAAAAGGGTAATCAAAAAACTACCTATCTCTAGATAGAGTGGAAACCAAGATAAAATTAATTCAGACCAGGAAACTCATTAATTGACTCAAAGATAGTGTCGTAGCACTACCCAAGATTCTTAATAAATTTTTACGAAAGCAAAGTAAAGCTAATTGCAGAATGATTAGTATGTGTATCATAAATTGTAAAATCTAACTATATGATGATAAATAGATCAGTTAAATAGTCCATCAGGTAGCCATTCTATCCGATTATTCTCCCATTGTTCAATAATCATATTCTCAATGGTATTTAAATTCTTCCTATCTTTGTTTTTGAGATATATTAGATAATAAATATAGTTCCATAAGTTATGTTCCATCTATACGTGATTATCGAAGCTTTTATTGCTGTTTTTACGCTTTTAGATCTAGTTACGTGACAATCCACAGATAAAACACTCGTCTTTGATTTTGCTTATTTTATACTAGGATTAGGCTTGTTCCTTTCGCTTTTACATGTATAATAGACCAACCAACAGACTGATGCTCACAGTTTTTAATACAAAACGAGGCAAAAGGAGAAGTATTGTATATAGGTCAATTGTACTTATCGTAAACTTAACATTGAGACGTAAATCCATAAAATCATAAAATTGTTCTTGTGTGCAGCTAGCAATATTGAGACAGTTGTTGGGATATATATTTAAATTCATGGCTAGCAAGGCACCAAAATACAATAACGTAAGGACCAATACAATCACTGAAAGTATCTTAAAACTTGATTTCAAGACCATAAAAGTGATTTTACTTGACATTTTAAACCGAAAGAAGTAATCAATCATCAGAACAGAACAGAAATAAATATTGTAAAAGGACAATCCTATAAACAAAGTATAAAAAAGAGCGAATCCCAGAGTTTTATCATTGATTAGCACAATAATCGATTTCATTTTAAACCCATTCTTGTTGATTAGATGGAACACTTTAATATGAAGAGGTAGGCTTTGAATAAAATAGATTAGGAACAAAAAGAATATGAAAATAAATAAGATACCACAAACAGAGTAGACCCCAATTACAAACTGCTGTACAGTAAAGATATCTTTCAAGGCATTTTCAAAAATAAAAAATAAGTTTAGCAGAAATGCCAGAGCGAAGCATAGACTTTTCCAGAGTTGTCGATTTAATATGATTAATTCTAAGGGCTTAACATTCTATACTACCTTTCGTACTGATTTTTCAACTTAGAGGCGCATTATTATGTATTTGGAAAGAGACATGAAGTTACTGAGGCGGATTTTACGTTCATCTCGTCCAATCAAACGATGAAATTAGTTTCGAATAGAGATATTGTAGCACTTTGATTCTTTGAGAAGGAGAAATGAGATGCGTTAAATTTTATTGCCGACTTTCACATCAATATTGCTCACGTTTTTGGCGAAGAAAAGAATGGATCTTGAAAGTAGCTCCGCCTAATCTCTTTAATCAGTCAAGTCTTAGTACTTATTGGTCAATTTCACGACTACAAATCCAAATATATCAGCAAATATGCGATATATCTGATAAAAAATCATCCAAGTTTTTGCATGTGATTTCCTCTCCTATTTATTTTATAGTAGTTCGAATTGAACCTCATTTATCCTTGTAATTTTGCTCCGATTTTCAATTTCAATGAGACAGTAATAGAAATGAAGAGCTAAATCAAAATAAAGCAGCGCTAGATTCTATTTTGATTTGTTTTAAGTATAATCCAGAATTATGTTTTGATAGTTCTGTTCATACTGTTTTTTGGAACGAATGTAAGATAGTTTTAGTTAGTTTTATATCATTTTAATCGAGTTCTATTCAAATACCAGCGATGGAATGAGGATGAAGACGGCCTCTGCAATTAGCTTTTTAATGTTGATAATGTATATCAAAAATTTATCATTATTTTTTAACACTTATCCACCAAAAGCAATAAGTAATAGCTCAATTAATATATGATAGTAACCCTTATTAATACTGATCTATATGTTACTGTCAATGGGCCCACGCATTAAGGTGTTTATCAGTTTTATCAGCAAACGAATAAACTCAAGTTTGTCTTCTGTTAGAATAGTCAGATTTTTGACACAATCATTAAGGACATCAATCAACTCACTGAGGATGCATTCCTTATCAATTGTTGGTCTAGAATAAAGCTATTTAAAGTTGAAATTAAGTGTTTTTGAAGTACTAATCAACATTTTCAACATTATATAGAAATTAAGAGCGATTAAGTGATATCCCTTCACTCCCTTTTTAGAATTAATTTATTGTTACAGCTCATTGATTTTCATTGATTTGTTTTCAGCTTGCAGATTAAAAAAGACAAAGTATTTATCGTTTACAATTGGTGAAGTATGCCTGAAATTATTAATGATTGTGTACAGCACTTCAAAATAAGCCTAATAATGTTGATCTATTATTGCTTGCAGATTAATCTGATTGACAATATTAAAAATGGTTAATTTTTAGAGGATGCTATGCAGATGACAGACAACTTATCCTTTTTCGATTTTGTGGCAGATCAACAGTAACTTAAATATATTTTATAAATGCTATCTTTATAGTTTACAACATTTCTGATTGAATTTCTCACTCTCATTCACTGCCTATTGTTACTTAGATTCCATAAAATTCCGAGGGAGTTCTTCATAATTTCGCTGGCCATGCTGGCGATCTTCCTCCTGATACAAATAGATCTAATCACTGAGATACAATTCGATAAGTTCCATGACATGTATAATCTGTTCGTCTGATACCATTTCAGTCTAAAAATAATAGCGTTTGTTGGTCCGTATCAACTCCCATCTCATCTGCTCACTGATTATTAATCTTTGCAATAATTCTAAAAGTAACACTAAATAATTTTATATTTTAGACATCAGAAAATCGTTTACCTTTTAGTATTGGATCAATTAACGCTTACCGAAGTATGACTGCTTTAGGTATTTTGATTAGTTGGCTGCTTCAGGATCAAAGGATATTGCATTTTTCAGTTGCTTTATTCGTTAGAAATCAGGTGAACCTTCGCTCAGATAAACTGATTTGAAAAAACTATAAAGATACGTTTTGTCGAGTTTGTAAATCAGTGTTTTTTATGTTTTTAAAGAAATCATATTGGTTGATAAACTATTCAATGAAATTTTATAGTTTCCCTCCAACCAAACAAGCAAACTATGAAGTTTGGCTGATATGTTACTACTACTAAGATTCCCCTCTAATTTCTAGATAAGTTCAAAGCATAACAAACGATTAATTCCTCCCACATTTTAGAGCTAATTCTAGTTAATGTTTTGAAGACTATTCTGATAATATGATAAATGCCGAGCTTTATTCAATATTTTATGTTCATGAGACTGTTAATTTAAATCCTCCGATATTGGCGTCTTCATACTTGAAATGCCAGAAGAGGAGATGATAGATAGCACGCCTGAGGGTGTTCTATTTATTTTCTATTCTCTATCTGCAGTGAAATACCGTGCAACTTCATCCCTTAACTTGACCATTTCAAGCAATGTTTCAATGTACATTAGCGGATTTCTCTCGGTTAAGGGCATATTGAATTGTTTAAGATTCTCCATCTCTTTCTGAATGTAAATATTGCTAGCTTTAACCCAACTAATCAAATTATCATACTCTAAAATTTCCTCATTCTCGCTGAGTTCAAATAGTCCACTCGATTATTAACTGTCCTTCATGTAGTTATTGAGCCGAAGGGAAATAACTTTCTGAATATTGATGCAGATATAATTTAATATTGTGATGACAAGATTGATGGAGTTATTATATTTTAGAATTATCGAATAGAGTAGTTAGAAACTTATCTTTGAAATTATCTCTTTCATATTTAAACTGTGGTGCTAGATCTTTGATAGCATCTCGAAGAGGAATGTTAACAGCTCGGTTCGACTTTGTTTTGCTTAAATTTGGTTAGTTCGAAGCATCTTTTGCTCCACATTAAGCTCAGTTAGTAGATAGAAATCGGCTCTTCTTTAAGGCTATTTATCTTTTTATGTTTAGCTCTTTATCTCAGATACTGAGCGAATTAATTCCTTGAGTTGCTTGATCTGCTTAAAGAGACTATATTGCAAATTATTTGCAAACTTAGTCCTCAAAGTGGGAGGCAAGGATTAAATAAAAACAAGAATGAGTTTAATTCCTTCAGTACTGTAGTTTTGACACTCATATCGAATGAAATATTGTTAATAGAAATTATAATGAGTTTTATTGGTGACAACGCCTAATGATTTCAGCAGAATGGTATGCAATTCGAAGTACTCTTTAATGTAATAGCTTTGACTGAAAGATAGCAGTTAAATATAGTTTTAGACCGAGCATTCATGATTAGAGTGATGATAGTGACTATCTACCTGAATTATATCTGCATCAATTTAGACTGACCAAAACTATTCATCTTGTAACTCTTTCACTTTAAGATATTGCTGGAAAACCTTTGTTAAAAAATTAAACAATTTCTGCAAATTGGAAGGATTTGATGCTTCAGACTCTGACTAATTAAAAAGAATAAAATATTTTAAAAGCTTATTTCTGTTTATGATAGCAATTAAAATTAGCCACTACCTCGAGGTTAGCTTGAGGAAGCCATTTAATCTAGTAACTAAATTCCAAAGATGATAACGGTGCTCTTTTAGGATTAGCATTGATAAGATTGATAAAAATTATGGGTCTATATCTTTGTCTTGCAAAGTTATAGTATTCTCTATCTCATACTTGAGTTCAATCCAAGGTGAAAATAGCATACAGCTCATTTCAAATAGATGATTAAATAGGTGAAATTGGCCCTCACGACTGAATTTATAGGTATTGTCTTCCTTGATGTTGAAGACGTCCCAAATCAATTCCTTATCAAGACAATGTATGATGGATTGCTATTAAATTTATGTTTCTCTTCTTTTAAACAAAAAATATAACATATTTTTTCCTTTTTAAAATATATTGTCCGTACTCATCCGTTCATCTTTTTTACTCTCACGATTGAAGGTCAATCGTTTTATTTTAGTTGGTGATTTAGTTTATAAATGCTGATTGTCTTCAGCCACTATTTTTTGCTTTGAAAATTATCCGTGTTATCGATTAATGGAAAGATTGTCAAAATGTTTTAAACAGCGAGGCAGGAGAACATCAATTTAGTCCTCACAGTTTTACCTTTCACTCCATACAATATCCCTGAAATATTTAAGAAAAGTTGTCTTTAAACAATCCAAGACAGACAGTACATATTTTTATTTGTAGGCAGGATCAAAGCCATATTCCTTCAAGTATTACTATAGTTAATTGATCAAAACAGGCAAAAATTGTTATCGTGGAAGTTAATTGATCATTATCTGCTCTTTAATGCCCTCATTAAAGCAAAGATATAGTCGCGTGATCTGCAGTGCCAATAATTTATTTTATAATATTTAAAAACGATTACTCTTGGGCAAAATGTCTTAGAGGAAAGTCATAATAATTGATTTATTGTTAGTTTATAATGAGTTCGAGCCAATGACATGGTAGATTTGAGACTTGACTTCTGCATTGAATGGAAATTCTAGCTCCTCCTTATGAACAGAAATGATGCGGTCAAGATACATCTACCTTAAAGCAAAAGGTATTTCCTCTTGGTTAATTTTACTAAACGATAATTGATTGATGATTTAATTCTTAAAATAGATATCTCCCTTCACGAGCTTACTTAGTTCGAGAATGACTAAATAGTCATCATTGAGATGGCTTATGCTTCCCAAAAGTTTGCTACAGTTTCTTTCTATGAGACTGCTTTCAAGTTTCCATCTTATCATTAATCTGCTTCCCCATAAAATGCAAATATTTCTGCATTTGCTTGTGGCACAATTTTAATCAATGTAGTTTATTATTTTTTAAATTTTGCTGAGCATTAGCTTTGGATGAGGAAAGTTCACTTCTTTAAGGTCCGCCAGCAGGCGGTAGATCGATTCAAATTAACAGATGCGAATCAGCAGTAAGTTTATTTTAGATGATAGGAAAGTAGGAATAGCCTTGGATGGATCTATTTTAATTATGAGAATTATCAAATTGGCAATGATATTGATGGTCTGATCGTTGCTACAATTGAAGTTAAAGTATTACTGTCTCTTTGATGAGGGCTATCTGATCTTTTTGGAGATGATAGCCTCTATGAGTTCCTCTATAACTTAAATAAATTTAATCTCAACTAATTAATTTAAAAGATTAACAGCTTTGCTTCGATCATTCTCTCTTAACTATTCTAATTGCTAATGAGACTTGATAAAAATAAATTATATTTCCTCCAAGTTAAGTTTACCTCTTTCTTTCTAATTTTTTCCTTGCTTTTCCTGTATATAATCCTACTCTAAGTAATACTGATACAGTCTTAAATTGAGAAGTAATTGGAAGTACAAAACATATGGTAAAAGCATGGCTTTGGTTATAAATTAAACCCGAAGAATGTTTTTATATTTACTGCTTTATTTTTTAAGATTCAAGTTGTTATACTACTTTAAACAGTATTTTCCGGAACTATCTTTCAGATTTTATTTGTATTCAAGATAGAGATACTTCTCACTATAAGTCTATTTGCCCTGCTCTTTCATAGATTTGGCTATCGTACTGCTAAATATAAATATCTCATAGCTTTTATTAGGGTTGGGGTAAAGTTCAAGTTTAAACTCATAATTGAGACGATTATTCTCTTATATTTATTACTCATAGTTTAGCTTTCGAATGGACAGTTCCTCAATAATTTCTTATTTTTCTTATTCCTCCATTTACACTTTTTGATTTATCATGCTCATATTTGATAAATTAAAGGTATGATCTCTTTTGGCTGCGTCTTCCTTAAATATTGAAAAAGAAGGCTCAAATTTTAGAAAAAATGTGTTGTGCAGATTTGACCGATCTTCTGAAGGTCTAATCATGCGACTTATGTCACTCATTAATTGTTCAGTCGAATGATTTGTGTGAGTGAGGTAATATTGATTTTAGTCTCTCATAATCCGAATACAAATTTTATCGTTTTTTTGCATTTTAGCGATTTAGGGTATCTTACTTTTTTTCCGACGTAAAGTTGGGGATTCTGCTATCCTTTGCTTATCAAAATTTGAAAATTAAAATCGACACATTCCTTACAAAACCACATAGGATGATCGTAACCCCATTTCTCCTTTTTAAGGATTGAAATCTATAAATTTTTCTTATTCAAGCGAATAAAGTCTGCAAGGAGTATTGATCAAGCTATGATAGTGCCAGTCTCCGTCCATCTTAAACAGGGAATGTTTAAATGAAATCACTGCCTTTTCATCGTTGGTCCCTTAATAATTTCATATATACCTAGATAAACTGTTTGATCACTAAATTTGAGATAGAGTGGTTGATCAGATAAAACTATCTGATACTATCTTTCGTTGGCTATGATGTTACCTGGATAAAGTAGTGAATACCTACATAATGAATTATTTACCGATATCATCGTACATCATTCTAGGTATTATTCCTGTACTGTATTTATTGCTGTACTCGATGATTTTGAACACAGTTTTCTTGGTCTTGGAAAGTATTAGTTTACTTTGATGTGGGTCATAGTATAGGTATTATGAAGTAAAATAAAACTCAATGTGATACAACTCACCCGTTTTCATCACCCTATTATGCAATTTGTCTTCTTCATCCTGCTTGTTCTCAAGTAATTATTTGGCCAATAGTTATGAAAACATTTTGCTGTTAAGCTATTTTGACTTACGATTGTTCATATCCCCTAAAGAAGTAAAGCTTAGTTTGCTCGTGTTCTTAAGATGAATAATTCTGATAGACGAGAGAATCTCTTGATGGCACTGAGCAGGAACTGTGCATATACTTTTACCAATAACTGATAGAAAACTATCGTGCTTAAAACGTATCTTTACCAGATCTGTCAGATACTTCCCCTCGTTTTGTTCTTGAATGGAATTGGGAGTAGTGCTTCCTTTGTTTTCTTTCATTTCTTAGAGATAATAATATAAATTAAAAGGATATTCATTTATCTAGGGGTTGGGGTTGGGGTTGGGGTTGGGGTTGGGGTTGGGGT
>Ga0302188_10000364_pt1 | contig 38592 bp, 36 predicted proteins | sample II_Bog_E2_1_FD_198783 | JGI IMG/M metagenome (GOLD analysis project Ga0302188, IMG submission 198783) | Peat permafrost microbial communities from Stordalen Mire near Abisko, Sweden - II_Bog_E2_1 | ecosystem: Environmental > Terrestrial > Soil > Wetlands > Peat | place: Sweden: Abisko... | reverse complement strand
TCATCAATTTAAATTTAAACCGTTTATAGACTCAAATCATACAGCCAATCACATTACTTCGCATTTGCATTGGGGAGGCTCCTCCACCTAGTGTTCTATCTTCTCGGCCAAGAGAATTAGTAGTATATAGTCAAACTCCTCGTGCTGGTGCACACTGATTCCAATGTAATTGTTATCGGTGCTTATTAAAGCATTTCTACGGCTTCGACTGCGGTCACCATCGTCAATTATTATTGTGGGCAAAATCTACTTGTCTTTTCGGAAACCGTACTCGATTATGACGTCCATCAGCTGCACTTTGCAGCCAAGCTTCTCGAGCTCGGTTAGGATTTTTGCTTCAAATCTCGAGGGCGTGCTTTATCTATGCTTTGAACTCATTTAGATTCCCACAAAATAGGCTGCTTCACAGAGTTACAGAGATAACTCGAGGGGATGGATGGAGTGATCGATGCTTTATAGGAACACGATAGCCTACGCTATACTTGAAACTCCTTCTTCCGTGCGATAGCTGATGCTGCTAATATCTGGCCGAACGTATATATTCTCCTCCGTAAATCTGGTTTCCCTATCCTGCAGCCTGGCGACAATACTTTTGGGGTTGTGTCTTAGTTTATTGATTTCATCCCTAAAAAACAACACCAGTTCCTGCGAGTCGATGTTGGTCATATAATAAATAGTGTGTATGATGAAACTGTGCAATCCTTACAATACCAAATTATCACTTGATTCCCATAACTTTAGCCATAAGATTGAATGGTAATAATAAGATCTACATTATTTGCTAATTTTATCGCATGCTATAAAAGCCTTAGGACAAATTTGTAAATGAATTGTTCATATTCGAGGAGGAATTGCCCAAAAACCTTAGGAGAGGGTCAGTGGTCATCGCCAACTAGTGCAGAATCTGCCTGCAGGAAGACTTAGAAGAAATACCTGGAGTCATGATATCACCCTGTCTCTGCTCGGGCTCGGTTAAATACGTGCATTTTGACTGCATGGCCAAGTGGATTGAGAGGAACTCCCCTGAACCTCTGAATCGAATTAAAAAAAAAGGATTGTTTTAGTGCGAAATGTGCAGACACAAAATCGAGTTTGAGTGCTCGAGATCAACCCAAGTTAGGGACTGGCCTAATTTCAAGTAGAGAGCCTCATCTTATATGCTCACCTTCTTCTTACTAAGTGTGATTATATTGGTTTGTTTGGGCCTGGCTTCTTTAGGGTGCTACCTCCTATCTGATCCAAAAATATTCAACCTTACAGGGGAATTGCTGCTTCAATCTATCGCCATTCTCTGTTCAGTGATCCTGATGGTGCTGCTAGCCTGTTTTGCAGTATATAAATGGATCTTACATTTTTTAATGAGTGTAATAACCAAAATAACCAAAATACACCCACCCAAACTGGAGAGCCCACGAAAGAAGTCGCAGTCGTCCACAGTCTTCTTCCTGAAAACGGACTCCTCTTCTCCCAATCAAAAAAATTTGTCTCAAAGCAAAATGTCTAATATAACGATATGTCCTATGGAAACGAGTGTGGTCGAATCATTCAATTGATATTTATCAAACCTGTTCTCTCATGTTCTCAAGTGAATGTCTTTTCCTTCCTTTGTAACTTAAATTATATTAATTAATAACAGAGCAATGGGTAATTCCAATGTTTCGAGTGATGATGTTGACACCTATGTCCACCCGCGACTGGGTAGTATCAAACGCCTTCAGGAGGCGAACAAGAACCAGTTTATTGGGTATGAACTTGTGATCGAAAACCAGAAGGTGTATGAGGATTGGGTCAAGGAGTTGAGATACATCAAAAAGGACGAGGCAGCTGACTAGATACTATTTTTGCCCATAGAGTACTGCTTTAAGCAAACGACCTATTGTGGCACTGGTGGCATGGCTAGTGTATGTCTATCTTTACTGTAGCTCAGATATGAGGATTATCTCTACTCTCTCGGGTTATAGATCAAAAACAGAAGGGAAATCAAGAGGCCCTTTAATTAGCAGGAACTACTCTACCTGTTTTACAATCTCGTCAAGATTGAAGCCATTCTGGAAGGAATGAATCGGATCATTGGCGATGTCAGACCTGAAAATATCATGGTCAACGAGGAGGGGTATGCGAAGATCATATCGCAATTCTCTTGGCCGGGACAGGCTAACAATATCAACTCCTGGGAGAAAGATAATTAACGCTTGTTTCTGTGTATTTACTAATCTATACAGCCCCTGAAGAGTGCGAAGAACGCCATAAGAGCAAAGACTCCATCCGCAGCAACTTGCATCGCAACCAATCCGAGGTTTTTAGTATTGGAGTAACTGTCCTCGAGGCTGGTACGCTCAGAGACTGTTCCTATATCTACGGACACCCAAAAGAATATCGATTTAGCGAGGTGCGGGTGAGATAGTACTTGGACATTTTTGAGAGTAGATACTCCAAATAATTTTCATCCTTCGTAAAGTAGATGCTACACCCAAACCCCCGCAAGCGATGGAAGGCCGACCGCATCTACCAGCTTCTTAAGCCGTTTTAATTCCAAATTTTAAACCTGGAGTAAATTGTGTTGAAATTCCAAAGTGTAGAGTATATCCCTCGGATTGAGAGGGAAGAGAAGATATCGATTAAGAAGATGGGGGAGCATCATACCCGCGGAGACTAGACCAATAAAATGAAGTCTTCGGAAGGTGGCAGCAATTATAGAATGTCTCTTCATCGCAGCTCACAGAGAGGATCGCAACTTCAGGACCCAAGCGGAAGGGGACACGCATACCAACCCAGTCAACAGATGTCCTTTCCCCCGCATCCTCAATAACAGCCTAACTATCATCTAATTCGTTAAAACACCAATTTCATACCCCCTGCTGGCAGAAATCAGCCAATGCCAAGACCAAGTGTCGAGATCAGATAGAACATGACGAGTTCTCTCCCAATAAATTTGATTCACAGCGACCAGCAGCTCACGCGATCGGGTCCGCAGTACATCAGTCAAAACTCAATGATGTCAGCCGTGGGCCGTCCTTCCATCTAGCAAAACTACCTCCGCGACTTGCGGCCGACTGCGATTCAGAAAAGTTTTGTGCAGCAGTGATCGCTGATTGGTTATTAATATGAGTTGATTATCGCAAGTTTGGTTTATAATATTTCGAATTGATTAATAATAGATGCGAATGGCAGATAACCCACTCGACCACGAGGAACAGATTAAAGTCGTTATTCGACTCAAACCCTTCGAGGCCGAACCGCTTAACTATAAGTGCGTCTATCTCTCGGAGCAGGACAATCAACTCGTCGTGGAGACTGCCAACAAGAAAGAGATATTCGTGTTCGATAATATTGCTCCGTAATCTGCCTCACAGCGGGACGTCTACCGCATGATTGGTGAGGAAGCAGTTGATCGAAGTTTGGAGGTACCTCACAGTCAATTCAGGGCTATAACTGCTGTATTTTTGCATATGGACAGACGGGCGCGGGCAAAACCTACTCCGTGACTGGCGACTTTGCCTAGCTGCAGAACAATTACTACTGTGATAGCAGAGGCATCATTCCCCGTATCATCTAAGACATATTCAATCGCATATCTAATCAGAAGCAGCAGAAAAGCGTCGTTGCATGTTCTTACATGGAGATTTATAACGAGCAAATCTTTGATTTGGTAAGGAATCGTTAACATAGCTCTCGTTTGATAAACGCATTCATCAGCTAAGAGAGGATAAACGAGGGGTTTTCGTAGAAGGGCTTAATTAACGCAAACTGTAGTCGTATAAACAGGGCATTTAAACTATTTTGGAGGGCGAAAAAACCAAGACTATAGCTGCAACCACCATGAATACGGAAAGTTCCCGATCGCATGCCATTTTCACCATTTCAATACAATCATAAACCCTGTAACAGGATAAAGTCACCATAAGAAAGTCAAAGCTCCATATCGTAGACCTTGCAGGAAGTGAGAGAATTAAGCACACGCTCGTGGAGGGAGAACGACTGAAGGAAGGGTGCAACATTAACAAATCGCTTCATGTTTTAGGCAATGTCATAAACTCCTTGGTGGAGTCAGCTAAAAAGAAAAAGCACATACCTTTTCGCGATTCTAAGCTAACTTACTTCCTAAAGGACTCTTTGGGAGGGAATTCCATTACTAAATTGCTGGCTAATATTCACTGCGGCAAACTGTATTACGGGGACACCCTTTCAACTCTGATGTTTGCGAAGAGGGCGAAGATCCTAAAGATGAAAGTGGAAATTAACTAAAATCTAACGTAAAATTTCGACCATCTGCGCAAATAGGTTAAAAAACTGCGGTAATAGATAGCAGAGGCCAGGTATTTTAAGTAAAACAAACAAAAATCGGAAGGCACCTCTGTAGATCAGGACTATGAACTGGCATATGAGCGAATCACTGACAATACTGAATTTTAAACACCGCCCAAGAACTAAATTATTACCACTTTGGAGTAAAACTAACAACATTACAAGGCGCTGATTGAGATATATGAGTAACACTCTAAACTGTGTGAGAAAAAGCAAAAGTTAAATATGGTCAACGAATGGAAGAATATGGAGAAGAGAAATCGTGCTCTCACAGGCTTGGTCAAGAATATCCCAGCTTTTACAACCATTTACAAAGAGAATTTATTGCTGAAGCAGGCGAAGAGCAGACAGGTGGAGGAAATCGCCCCTACAAGCTCAAAAGTATTAAACCGTTATAGGGCGCAGACGACACAGTTCAGTCTATGGTAACACTAGCAAGACAGTCGCAACAATGAAGAGGAAATTGTGAGTTACTATGAAAAATTAATGGACGAACTGAGTGCAAAGTTTAGACAATATCTCTAAAGGCTATAGAAGGATTACATAGAGTTGGAGCATCTGTGCAAGATTAAGGACAAGAAGATAAAAGAGTTAATTCGAAAGGAAGGCTTTCCGCCTGACATCGAGGAACTTAAAAATTAGAATGAGTACCTGCAGCTCAACATCTTAAACTTGGAAAATTAGATAGCAAAATTACAGACCAACCAGCAGCAGCTGCAGCTTGAAAGGAGAGAATCGAGGAGGAGTCGTAACAGAAGTAGTATTTAGGAAAAATCACGAACTTTCATTGACAATTAAAACGGGGAGGATGACTATAGCACAATCGTGGAAAAACTCATTTAAATTAAGACTTAAGCTTTAAAATAGGCGGAGATCGCAGAGAAGGAGAGAAGCGAGATGGAGAGAATGTTGGGTGTTGTTCAGGCTCAGCTTAATTTTTCTATTTAAGAAAATCGTAAGCTTAAACATAGCAGAAGTCGATCTCATCGGAAATCGAGTGAGAGAGACTCTAATAGTTATCTGGAGGAATCAATAGCAAAAAAATCTTGTAAAGAGCTGACTGTTCCTAATTCCTCAAGTGTTCCTCCGCACCAACCTAGAGTTTATTACGATAGCTAGGTTAAAAGTGTAAAGCCAATAGTGACAAAATAGACCTTAGCGATGAAGATGTTGATAAAGAATCAGCAAAAATAGATAATAGATTTGCAACAGCAAGTGGAATGCTTTATGCGTAGTGACAAGCAAATAGAGCAATAATTCGGTAAAGAAATAGAGGAGATAATCTTTTAGTATCGGTAGATGATAAGGAAACCCTTTATGAGTGCCTCCAGTAGCATGAAAAACATTAACAAGTGGGGGGAAGATACGCTGGTCAAGACACCCAAGGTGGATGCTAACTTGTTGGAGAAGATAGAGAGAAAAATATGTGTAGAGGAAGGTAAGATGACAAAGGTGAAGGAGAGCTTTAAAAGCATGAGGGAATAGAGTATTAAATATAAGAACAAATTGTCAGAGTGGGAAACAAAATGATTGATTTTATCATATTATCGGCTACCAATTTAAATGGGCCGGTTACTGCACTCTCTTTTTACTCTTAGCACCTTCTCTCTACATCAGGAGAGGCTCCTCATTGTAAATCTGTTGCAAGTTGACTTTCACTTGATTGGATGAGATTGATTGTGGATATACCTTTGGCTTTGGTAATCCGCTGAGCTAGCCTTAGATTCTATCTTTGAGAATGTTTGTATATTCCATTTTACCTCTCTATCTTTTGGCTTAGTCTCTCCGCAACGCTTACTGCTTCTATTATTTCTCGTGTCTTTATTTTTTACGATAATCCGCATAAGCCTCTTGCTTGAGGGTAGATTTCACTTCAATTTACCTCTATTTTGATATTTTGTGGTATGAACGTTCTTATTCTTACGGCGGATATAGTGCTCGCATTGACTAGTACTGCTTCTGCTATCGTGGCTGACTTAGGTTAAAAGGCTGCGGCTTGGTTAGTTGCCGGTGTTACTATTTAGTTCTCTATAGCTGCCTAATTTAATGCTTATGACTTCGTGCGAAATCGGGAACTGAATGCATTTGACCAACCACTCTATTTTTAGTATATTTTTGAGCCAGATTTTCATATTTGATTTGAGAATATTTTCGATAATCTTTCAGATAGGTCATTGTTGCTGGAAACTATGAATCCTTTAGTAGTTACAGGGCTCGCTTCTTAATTTCAGCTTAGTTAGCAGTCATCACCATATATGGGTTGTAAGTCGTGGCAGGGATAGACGTAGCATGAAAAGTGCGATCCCATTTATAGAAATCTTAGGGCTGAAGAGGATTCTTCTGCGATTCAGTCAATTTGAAAGGCTCGGCTTCTGTTTTAGGAATATGCGATCTTGGCCTTTATTTGGGTCTATCGTAAGTGGTCTTTGGTATAGCGTTAGCGTGAAATTTTTAATAGCTTGGCTAGGCTACTTTTTGTTGCACTCTGTTCTTGATTGGTTTATGCTTGATTTTGCTGAGATCGCTGTCATAAGGAATGGTGAATGTCTTACTGATTAATTGCCGGATATGATCATCTTCCAAGATAGTACGAAACTCTTCCTATTTCCTAACTAACTTTAATAACTCTGTTTCGGTTAGATGGTGTGTGGTGGTTTTGTTAAATGAGAAAAACGCAGATAGAAACAAATTCTTGCTAGTTAGCGTTTATAACTCTGTTAAATCTATCTCTTGCTCCTTCAAGTTCACTTCTGCGTTGATCCTGAGTTAATTGACAAAATTGTGAAAGGATAGTAGCAGATCGTCATTGCTAATCCGATCTCTGGCATTGAGATCCTAAAATTTAGCCATTATAAATTTAATAAACTCTGATTGGATGTCTTTGCCGTTAATTTCGGTTAGTTTAGCCTTGACCCTTGCAAATTCGTTGTTGAATAGAGTGATGTTGGCCTTCTATTCGAACTGATCCTCTTTATGATAGGTCTCATTAAATTTGTGTACTTTTTCCATTTTAGTTTATACTTCCACCCCTTCTTACTTGAGCTACTCTTCCTATTTTAATTTTTTAGGAGCAGTCATTCTCTCGACTGATTTTTTCTGTTACTATGCAAGTCGTTTACTTGGATCGATGACTGGTTGTGACTGCATGTATAACTTCTTCAGATTTCCAATATTTAATTGTTCAAATAAATCATTATCCTCCAAATTATCCGTAGTCTTTGACTGAAGTTGTCCATATTTTTGTGGATGATAATTTCTGAATCCTGCAGAGTATTCCTTTTTTATCTATCTTATTGGTTGCTGCCTGTGATCAGTCTCATCGAACTACTATAAAAACATGTTTATATAAATAATGGCTGGATTATTTATAAGAGTAAAATATGAATTAGGTTGACCACAAGGAGCCCATCTAATGCCCCTACCTTGGCACCATCAAGAGACATCTCATCGACTTCGATCTCGAGCCAGTCTGTTCAGTTTCTCTATCCAATAATAACATCTACGCCTGTTTGATGTGTGGTCGATATTTTCAGGGCAAGGGCATTTCCACCCCAGCCTACGAGCACAGTATCTAGCTGAATCATCACGTTTTCATTAACCTCAGCACAACCAAAATCTATTGTCTGCCCGATAACTACGAGGTTGAAGAGCCAACCACCCGCGACATCAAGTTTAATTTGCAGCCTAGATTTACAAAAGCGGATCTGCAGAAATTGTATTCTTTCGAGACCAAATACAATATCGACGGCAAGGAATACATTCCGGGCATTATTGGTATGAATAATCTGCAAGGCACTGACTATGCCAATGCGGTCTTCCAAGCACTTAACGCTGTTCAACCATTTCGGGAATTGTTTTTAATGGCGGCAGCGTTTCAAGATCCACTGCTGGACAGATATGGTATGCTTGTAAAGAAGTTATGGAACTGGCAGCAGTTTAAAGGATCGATCAGTCCGCACGAGCTGATGCAGTCTATCACTTAAAAATCATCCAAACTCTACAGAATAGGGAAGAGGAGTGATCCTTCGAACTTCTTGGTTTGGCTGATCGACAACCTACATAAAAGTCTCAAGAAGGAAAAGGTGAACTTCAACCTCTTGGAACTGTTCCAGGGGTCAATAAAAACATCGTATATAAAAGGAATAAAAAACTCAGCCGATTATGAGAATGTGCCTACCAAAGTTGAATCTAAAAAGTTTACGGTGATTCGGTTGTAGTTTCAGGAGAAGGGAATATTCAACAAGGTTGAAAATCAGGTCGATATAATGGACATGATGCAATATTACTTGGGTGTAAAAGGGCGGGTGCAGGGCGAGGGACTACTCTACGTAAAGATTACGGAATTTCCTCGATTTCTCATCATTGTCTTCAAAAGATTTACATCCAATGACTATAATGTTGAGAAGAACTCCAGCCAAGTATTGTACTCTGGCTTTTTGGAAATAGAGGGGCATCCTTATCGCTTGGTAGCACAGGTCTGCCATCAAGGCAGTCCTGAGGCAGGAAATTATAAGGCAGCTGTTAATTTTGGAGAAAAGTGGTACTAAGCCGAGGATTTAGTCATTAGCTAAGTTCTCAAAAAACAGATGCTGCTCGGATAGCCCTACATCCAGATCTACGAATTGGTAAAGTGACATTCGAGTATGATTTTATGATAGAAAGTGCTGATACAAAATGTAAAATATCATGGGACTGTAAGGGCTTCAATAAAGTTCGCCAGAGATATAGTGGGACTGCACTTGCATACAAGCCTTTTGAATATCAAGAACAGGTCTCGATTTCGATAGAAGGTGACTGCCTCCATGTTGATGAATCGAACCACGTCCTCTAGTTCAATCTCTCTTTTTTCATTCAGAAGAAGGGCTTTCTCCAGAGCTTGGCTGTTCAGTTGGCTTCTTTTCCATTTCCTGCATATTTGTTCTTTCCAAAATGACTCGCTCTTCTAATAAGCGTCGATAAGAAGCGCCACTCCGATTTTAATATTAGTGCAATCTGATTTAAAGAAAGGGCTATGTTCATGGGCAGTGGATTAAAAGGTTTATTTGCATTGCTCTATTGACATGATGATGTTCCTCTTCGACAGTTATTCGTGGAGCATTTTCCATTTATTTGGCTCATCTAATAAACTTATCCAACTCTTTAGGTGTCGTAAGTTTTCATCGAATTTTATTTGTGAGCAAAGCGACGCTACGATTTACGATATTATGGATGGCTTTGTCTGTTGGGAGGGTTAATCTATTTTATAGTCATTCTGTAGCCCTAGTGACGGTTCCTATAATTTGTTTTGTCCAACAGATTTCTGCTGCCTTTTTGTGTTTTGAACAGATGTGCTAATTTGGCGCAATTGATGTTGGAACTTGTCTTTACTTTTGCTATGGCAAAACGGTTAAAATTCTATTTTCAATTTTCTTTTATGCTCCTCTGCTGCCCTAATTCTTTGGTTGAGCCGATCAATCTAAATATCATATTTGGTCTGGCATTGTAGTGAGTGATCTTCGCTTTTATTTTGTTTCTATTTTATCTCAATACAATTTTAAACTATATTAACCTGCTTTTATTTTAATTTCCTAGTTTAGTCATTCTCAATAACACCTTCGACTCTCTTCAATTGAACAGAAGCGCACGTATTTGATTATGCATGCAGTTTTTACTTTATTGCTGGCTGGATTAGACGTCCCTTTTAGTATTCGGTTAAATACTTATCGATTTGAGCAAAGGGTACTGCTTTGGATTAGCCTTCTTTTGAGCCCTAATGTCTTCTCATTATATTATTTATCTTGTCCTCAATCTCCTTAACTTTTTTCTCCTTTTCGCATGTTTTATAAGAGTATGATTGATAGTTGGGCAATACTGCATTTTCTTTTGCCAAATTCTTAGCCTGCTTACGGCTAACGTCCGGATACCCGGATAGGACATAATCAAACTATTTTAACTTGTCAGTTATGTTTATTCTATGCCTTATCGCCATTTGTTTTAGTATTAAAATAATTATTATCAGTCTTCTTTCCTACTAAATAATTAAAAACAAATAGATCATTACCGAGACTAAACCTTCACCAGTTTAAACACAGATTCTCTCTACTTCATCTGCTACCGAACAGTAGGCAACTGTTATCTTATGTCCTTGCTGTTCTTGCCCGCAATTTAGATCAGTACATTCTTTAACCGTTATAACTCCTCATCGTTCTATTCTCCGTGCCAGGCCTTAATCTTAACTCCATTCTACTTTTGCAGTTTGAAGTTTTTGGCTAGATCGTCAATAATGACTACTTTGCTTAGATCCCGGCCCAATCTGTTTAAATCTTTGACAAAGCCATTCTTAACTCTGACTGCATGCTGTCGGAACAGCAAATGATCGACGTTCTTAAAGCCTACAGTGACCTCCCTAGCATAGTTTTACAGCGAGGTGGTAAAGATAATAATCTAGTATTGTTTAGACAGTTATTCGATGAAGTCAAAACAGTGAGGGCGATAGGCAGTGTTAAGTTTGTTGTTATCCATTCGACTGTGCAGCAAAGTTTAATCGAGATCAACCACCAGCGAGTACTGCTTTCGGGCAGGCTTGAGCAAGTATGGGGAAGGACACGTGGCAAAGAAAGATATCGCATCAATATTTACATTCATCTTCTTCTATAGATCGGTTAGATAGCGTGCAAATAGAGTCAGCAGTTCGTAGAAACTACGATTTATGCTTAACTCCTCGCTCATGGCCACCAGAAAGGATATTTTGTTATAAAAGTGGTGATTGTGCTTGAATAGCAGCGACACCTTGTGCAAAGCAGTCTCCAGCACTAATTTTAGATTGGCTTTGGTCATAAGCTTAGCCGCCTACAGCTTAGCTATTATACTCTTGATGTCAGACTGTATTTGGATCTCCAGTTTGTACAGGTGATGCTGGTAGGTGCTGCTGATGACCTGATACCAAAATCCGATGATAATTTCGATTGATCTTACCGATTATTATAGGTGCTCGTATAAATGGCCACCAACTATATTACATACAATGGAGACTAAAGCTATGCGCTACAGAATGATTAATTTTTTAATATCTTTGCGCAACTGTTCGCCATCGAAAGATCGTTAAAGATGGGCGATGGATGACCCATCCTCCCTTAGAATATACTGTTTGATCTACTTAATTATCTCCTTGTGGCTTATCTCAGATTTTTCCAAACTTTCCTTAATGGTCAACAGCTTTTTGCTATGATTGCCAAGATGCATCAAAACATTATCTTGCTCTTGCAGTTACATGATTATTGCTTCTGGTCGAGGGAATATCTCCTCCTTTTCGGTAGGCATGCGAATAAAGGTTTAGTTATAGACTGTGTTCTGGTTGTGCCGAAAGAAAAGAGGTTTGCTGCTACGGTTAGTTATCGGTAGGTTTTTATAATGAACTGACAGACTTTGAGGTTTACTCGGCAAGAGAAGAGGAGCTTACCACTTGTACCGATTGTTGGTACGTGAAAAATCAGTCTTTACGCGGAAGGGTTCGACTTTGGGCGAACGCTATTTCTATTTATTTAGGCTGATTTTCGGAGAAAGAGAATGGTCATGCAAAATTTTTATATTGAATCGCTTGGCTAAGTTCATGTACTCTGAGGAGAACCCTTTTCTTTAGGTTTAGCCCGATTACATTTCCGAGTGATCTTTGCGATAATCGGATTCAAAACATGTTTGCCTCGGTCGATTATGCCTAAACCTGAATCGATTGGTGGTAATGCTCTTCATTATAATCTTATTATAAGGTTGATGGCTAAGTAGTCAACGGCTTCAAGGTCCGCCATAAGAAAGGTCAAGGACTGTGAATGATGGATATCTGACTTAATTTTCTCGAGGCATATTAGTTATTGATATAAATATGAGGATTGCAATCATTGATCGACCAAATGCTTATCCTTGCTGCACTCATTGAAATTCTAGTCGTATTACTACTCCTATTCTTACACCTACATTATCTTTACTTGCGGAGCGTTACTCATCAAGGCACGTATCTCACGACTCTCTTCCACCTCGTCGAATATTAACTCGAATTTGTTCGATTACAATGGACTTTAGGGAAGCAAGAACTTCTTGCCGGATGACACTAACTACTCGATAGGAGGGGGAGGGAAAATAGGGTCAACCACGATTCTGACTAACTTCAATATTACTTAAATGCGTTTTAAAGCATATTTGGGATGATTCTCCCGAGGAGTGGGCAGGCGAGCTCCAAACAAGGATTGGTGTTGGCTTCGATCAGCCAGACTTTAAAATTATCGTCAATGAGAAAGTCTAGTCCGAATATCTCAAAAGAAAACTCTTTTTTGGTTGGATTGATTTTGGTGAAAACAGACCTAATTGCATCGGCTGCTAGTTTCTAGATAGACTAAGCGATACCTTCATTTCAGGGTAGGCTTGCTGGAAGAACTTAAGTTTAATAGTATTCTCTGCGTTTGAGTTGTAGACAGTATCCAAATACCTCTGAAAATCAGAAAAGGACAGCTTATTTGCCGGCTAGAATTTGCCGTAGTCCTCGTGATACTTCTGCACTGCATCGTTGGTCAGGTGAATAAACTTGTTATTAAGGTTCTTCATGTTGAACTCCTTCGAAGCAGTACGGATGTAGCCATCCTGATACCAGTACCCTTTCTGATAGCCGTTCGAACTGCTGATGCAAATGTACGACCGAATGTCGAACTTTCTCTTTTGATACAGGAAGGGCATTATGTATTATTGGATGATATGAGTACGAGGGCGACCCTGTTTGTCCATTGTGTCTGTTCCGATAATTCCCTTAATTTACTCAATACTTTCCACCACCTCTATTCCTGTTCCTCTGTTGGTGTTTTCGCCAGGCTTCACTAGCCATGCGTTGCGGCGCTTTGCTTTGAATCCCTTCATTGGTTGATTCTTTGCTTTCTTATCCTCGTTATTGATGGCATCGGCTCTCCTCTCAAACTCTTCCTGAAACTTGTTGAACTCCTTATCTCCGAGTTCAGTGACATGAAAGGTCATAGGTATGTAATCAAAAGGATTGATCTTTTGCGCATCATAGTAGTTTTTCAGATTCATGAAGAGTGCCTTCTTGTTAGACAGATTCCAGTTACAGGTGAGATGGTTATGAATCTTGAAATGGCAGGAACGGTTTTAAAAGTATTTTTGTTTATTACGGCCTAGAGTACCGCTCAAGCGACCGTCTTATTGCAGCACCTTCAATTTCTTTAGCTGTTTCATCTCGGATTGAGAGAACAGTTTACGGTAGTTGTGGTAGATGGGCCACATCTTTGGATTTGCCATTGTCTTTTTCTTTTTGCTCACGCCTTACCCTTCCATTTCAATCTCGTCCTTCACATCTTTGCCTAAATTTGACAGTGCTTGTGGAAGGGGAATTCCTTTTTCGTTACTGACTCCCTTGGTTCTAGACGAGCTGCGCTTGCTGCTTCCTAGATGTTAAAGCATATACCTAGTTTAAGAGTGGCCTTAATATCCTTCTGCGTAACACTTTGGCTGCGCAGCTGCGAGGGTTTGGGCCCTTCCCTAGAGTTTTCCCTAACTTCTTTGTCCTTCTCCGTCTTTTCCTCGCCTTGTTCGATGTAATACTCACAATGTTCAAAATCCGCCTAAGTTTTATTATTATCCTTGAATATATCAAGGACGTCATTCTGCCTCAGCTGGAACCAGAACATATTAATGCTGGAGTTATCAGGGTGGTTCTCCTCCACGGTCCACCATGGGCGTGTTGTTCTGAAAATCGATTTTATCAGGCCGCTGTTATTGCCTTTTCCGCAGTACAGGACGTAATTAGGCAGCTTTTAGGTCACTGACACACGCAGGTTATTAGTCAAGTTCGAAAGAGTAATGAACTCCATATACTGACGGTATTTCTACATTACCTAAGGGCGAATCTAAATAAACTTACCTTTTTTTTTATCGCCTCGCTTCTTCATATTCGCCACAGGTCGCTTGAAGGCGGCTGTTCCTGATTCTTAGAGCACCTTTTTGCTTAAGATAGTAGTAGCTGAGCTCTCTTTGAAATTAGGTGTCTCATCCGTCTTGATCTTAGCGATGGGTGGAAAACGAGTGGCCGTTTTGGAATTGGATTCGCAGTCTGATTCTTGATTCTTGATGAAGAATGGTGTACGCTTTTGGAGTGTTCTAACAGATTGTTGTTGCTGGTGTGCATATGCTAATGCTGGGGGTGATTCATGTCTTACTATTTTTTTAAATATCAGAGTAATTCTAAGTGTCAGGATGCACTATATATCAATCAATCAAAATAAAATTTTAGGGAGGATATTACTATATATAAAATCATCTATCAGCCTGATTCCTTTCTGATATTGACTCATAAAATCATAAGTCAGCATGTTTCATCTGATATTCTATATCTGAAGGTTATTTTTTGATATTTGTGTCAATAACATCGGTATGTTATTGTGGTAACAAATTTGGCAATTTGACTAACTTCAGCCAATAATTCAAATAATATATAACTAAAATTGCCGCTTTAGCAATGAATCTCATCGCCCTCAAACACTTTAAATCCTATGAGGAACAGCTTCTCAACAATCTAAATCCTCACATCAACGTAGTCATTGGTCGCAACGGTTAAGGCAAGTCCAACTTCTTCAGAGGTAGTTTCTTCCCCATTCAGCTATAAATTTTTTGCTTACTGACCGAGTTCACTTGACCAAAAACGAATATCTCTCCCATTTGCATGTAATTTTACCTTCATTCAGCGTGCCATAGACAATGTTTAACATCCCATTGCCGTCGAGGCGTATTACAGAAATCAGACTGGCAATAATAGCTCGGAGGCAAGTATATTTCGCATTGAGCGTATCTGGAAGGACGAAACCACGGAAGAATTTAAAATAGACGACCGCACCTTCTCGCGAACCGACTTCTAAAACTTCCTTGAAAGTTTGGGACTCACTTATTACAACTCATACAACATCATCCAGCAGGGAAAGATTAACCAGGTCGCCATGATGGACGAAGTAGAGATTTACAAAATGCTTCAGGAGGCCACTGGAATTCACAAGTTCTAAAAGAGGCACGAAAATACCCTTGCAGAACTCAAAAAAAATTAAGAACAAAAGGAATAAATCAAAGCTGTTTTAACCGACATTTAAGCTAGACTCAAGGCTTATGAGGATAGAAGGGAGGAGTTTTAATACTACAGCTACGAACAGTTAGCAAATAAGGCACGCAACAAACAGGACTATGAATAGGATATTGTCAAATTTGAAAGGCAATTAGAGGAATTGAAAGAGAAACAGGCCATCTCTTCCGAGGAGGTGATCAAACTAATAGTGAAAGTCAAAGACTTGAAGGCAGATCTAGAGCATATCAATGGTTAAGTGATTGTTAATCAAAAACAGATGCTAGAATTTGCAGTCTCGCCTGACTTGCAGAGCGAAGATATCCCCTTGACGCAGAATGAAAAGACTATTTCTTCCGGTTTAAAGAAGGTAAAGAAAGACAAGGATAAATTCAAGTAATTGTTTGTTCAGAAGAACAGTTAGGTTGAGGCATTTAGAACAAAGTTGAAGTCCTACAAAGATAAATTCGAAGGTATTTCAGCTCAACTAGAAGCCGAGAAGATAGCCAAACCGGAAAAGGAGAGTATAAAAACTGAGATTAAAGAATGGCTGGCAAGAGCCCCCAATAATGTCAAAGAGATAGACGGATAAATAGACAGACTTCGGAGTCACAAATCTCAATACAAGATCTCTCCTTCCAATCAGGAGTAATAGACTCTCTCTGCTGCTCAGAAGTAACTATAATCGGTCCATAATAGTATGAGATCACTAAAGATATAGTGTTTTTAAAATAACAGATTTAAAAATCAGTATGAGTCCGAGGTGGACATTTCTTCTAAGATGGCTGACACTCACTATGCCAGGATGAGAAAGGTCTTGCCTTTGCTTGATTTTGGACTTCTTAAATAAATAAAGAAGGCCAATATTGATGGAGTCTATGGTTTTATGATAGAATTCGTTGAAATCTAGCCCACAGTTGCTTTCGCCTATTAGATAGCGGGTCTTCACAAACTGTGCTCACTGCTTGTGAGAGATGAATCTGTCTGCGGAAAAGTTGTAGAGTTAAATAAAAAATTAAAAGGAAGACAGATCAATATCCTTCCAGTCAGTTTTGCGCTTCGTCAAGCTGCTGAGAAGAGGGCCTACCCCACTGTATAAGACTGCTACTCTCTGCTTAACTAGTAATGGATAAAAATAAGACCACATACACTAGGAGAAGAATTTGATCGTGGAATCCACAAGATTATCATGAATACCTTTCATAAGCATGTACTTGTCAAGGACTATGACCTTGGCCTGACTGTTTCGAAGGAGTTTCATCTCAACTGCATCACCGCTGATCGAGAAATTGTTTATTCGGAGGGGTATCTTTGTAAGGTAGGCAAGGACGGCAACATTGATGATAGAATTGAAGTTTATACTCGCTATGCTGAGAAGATTGTTCAGATGGAATAGGCAAATAAAAAGCTAGAAGAGGTGAATAAGGGTGGGATGATACTGCAGAATAGATAGATGGATTTAATGCGGGATAAATACAAAGCTTAGACTAAAATAAGCACCATCCAACACAAACTGAATCAAATTATTGAACAAAAGAGGTCATTTGATAAGTTGAGTGAGCAGGAATAATTGTTGCAACAAAAATTAAAAAGGTTCCAAGAAGAAATCGTCAAAAAAAATGAAATATTAAAAAACATGGAAAACAAAAAGGCCACCAAAGTCAATCTCGATGACTACAAGAATATAAAAGATTAATATAATTCTCAGATGAAAATTTTCAATCTGCTATGTGAAGAAGAATGCTCTCTTGAGGTCAAATTCTAGGAATTGGCCAAGGAAGAAGAAGCCTTAGTTCAGAAACTTGCGAATGTTCAACATGACATTTTCCTAAAGCAAGAGGCCAAAGAATAGTTATCTGGGGATTAAAAGTACAAGAAGAGGATTACTGATTAAGGAAAGCGACTTACAGAAATGCGTCAACAGCTCGAGAAGGAAATGGTAACTAGTGAACAGCTATTGGCTGAGCGCCAGACTGACAACTACCAGCTGGTGGGAACTATGGCTCTACTTGAAGAGCAAATAATCTTTTGCACAACAAAATTGACTTAAATCGGAACTATCAACCTCACTCTTTAATAAATTTAATAAAAATCTAATAGTTTCAGTATGTCACGTAACTTTGACAAGCGAGAAAAGCCCTCAATCGTGACCACTAGGGAAAAGCTTATGTTTTCCAAATTGTCAAACTATGTGACAAAATGTAAGTAGGAACGCCAAAGATACTAAGAACTCCTACAAAACGAAGCAAAATTAATTTAACTGTTGACTCGCTACGACCAGGACAAGGAACAGTGCTTTAATCGCATGTATTCAGTGTTCGAAAAGGAATTTGACCGTATTTTTAAAAGGGTGACAGGAAGAGGAACGACTGATGTACGACTGAAGAAGATTGCTGACAAATCTAGAGTTTTTCATAGACACAAGCACTCGATATCAATAATGGTATCTTTCGACGGACAAGATGTCACGCGAAAATGGAAGGACTTTTCAGGAGGACAGCGAACTGTCCTAGCCATATGCCTTCTCATGGCCTTACAGAAATGCGAGCCTGCCCCCTTCTACGTTTTGGATTAAATTGATGCTGCTTTAGACCCGGTCTATTTGGAAAAGATTGTGTAGCTGATTCGATAGGAGTGCCAACGTTCTCAGTACTTTATCACTTCCTTTAAAAAGTAAATGCTGGCTTTTCCTGAAAGTATTTGCAATTACTACCTGGTCGAAGCCACGGATAGAGTCAGTAGCATTAGAAGGGTTAGCCAGGAAGCGGCTCAAGAAGTAGTGGAACGTATCGTTAGCTGATTCGAATAACCATATTTTACATATCAGATGAATTATAAATAGTAATGATGTTCCTGTTTATAATTTATCCTTGCAACTTTATTGGCTATAGATGGATTATTATTATTACAAGGGTCAAGAAAAATGCTGTCAAACACACTAAGTCTACTACAGTCGATAAAAAAGATAGAAAATGGTTACCAACTTCCTCTCTAGCTTGCTATTCTCGTTATCCTCAAACAAACAGTTTCTCTTCAAGAAGTCAGAAAATTTATCAACCATAAATATGCATCCGCCACTCTTGACTGGACAATTATGCCAGAACAATAATTACATAAACTTACTCTGGAAGCGCAACAGTTTATAAGTGACAATAGAGCTAGATGGACCTCTGAAAAGGAAAAATATCAAGTTAATATGAGGATCTATGATGAGAGAGTCAAAAAAACGAGGGAAAAAGCTGGACTGGCCAAAGTCACTACGAAATAATAATTGATTAGTAAACTAAAATCTTTACTCTAAGAGAGGAAAATCCTACTCCTGAAAGGAGTGAGTGAAAATAGTGAAATTTTATTGGCTTAAAATGAAGAGATATAAACTTTCATCTTGCTTCTTTAAAATATCTTAACTTATGAACAGAATTAAGCCAAGTATTCTTCCTCCAACGATTATTAATCTTTAAAAATGGTGAACTCCATCCTCGAAAACCGAACTCAGAAGGCGTAAGCAGTCAATAGACATTCCTAGGACAGGGAATTTAATAATAAAAAAGAGGAATTTATTAAAAAGCAAAACATGATGATGAAAAGGATGCAGCAAATATTCTCATATTATTGCAGAGACAACAGCAGCGTGGGATTGACCTTTGAATAGTATACCAAAAATTCACAAACTCTTGATTTGAGATTGTTCCTAAAATATTTTAAGGATTTCTCTTTTCAGTAAGCAAACAAATACAGATTTAAGACAATAGCTGTGAGTCAGCTCTTTAAAACCGAAGCCACAAACGGTTTATGCCTGAATTTTAGATAATTTTGGAGTCTGCACAAAAAGATGTTTGACCTCTCAGATCTGGAAAATGTCCCAAAAGGTAATGCAACAAAACTACAGGAAGAGACCGAAAAATTAGATTAAATGAGTTCCATTATTAGCGAGCAAAAGAGTAAGTAGAAGTTAGTCAATGTGAAACTTAAAACTGAGGACAGCATCGGTATCCAATCCCCCAAATTGATCAAATACTCGTCTGTTGAAGCGAGAGTTTACAAGAGTAAGAGTAGTAAGTCCCTGCAGAGTGATCCCTTTACCCCGTTATCACTAATCAAAAGCTCCATTCCGCGCTTTGGCACTAATTTCATACACTAAGTTCGTCAGGAAATCATCAACGTATAGAATAAATTAGGCAAAAAGATGGAAAGGTCAAAAAGCCTATTTGGATTGAGTCCGTCACGACAACCAAAAGAGGTTGCAGTTCATCTGCCAAAAATATTGAGGCTAAGTAGTGAGCAGATCTCCAATCGAGGAATATACGAATCCCTTAAACACTTTGCCAAGCATGACTATTTGGCTCAGTAAACACGTTTGAAGGACATTATTGGACTGTCAATCGGAGAGGACGAGAAATTCATGAGCGAGTACTTCCGTTCCTAAAATTCTAATAAGCGGGAGAAGGAGAAGGAAATGGCAGCGGATAAATCAATGAGGCGGCAAAGGATACTTTAGAGTCTGACGCATAAGCAGGACCATTGCAAAAAGTATGATCCCGCAGAAGTAGAGCCCTACATGAGGTTCTGATTATTTGTCTGCCATTTTCATGCCTAATTTATATATTTGAAATATCTCAGATCTATGCCCAGAGATAATAGCAGCAAATCACGCTCCCGCTCCAAACGTAAGCATGAGAGCAGGTACAGTTCTGACAGCAGCAGGTCACAGAAGAGGAGAACTGTCAAGGTCGACAAGAAGGACAAGGAGATTGCCGCCAAGACTACTTATGACTACAACAGTCTTTCGGATATCAAGAACCACATTCTCTACGAGAATATCAAAATTCGCCATAAAAGCGATGAAGAAGACATTATGCTTTAGGTCAAAAATATTCTAAAAAAATAGTTTGGAGCAATTGAACATGTCACCAAGATCAGTGGAAATGATAAGTGCTTTACTTTTGCAGTGGGGTTCAAATATGATAAAGATGCCCTCAAGTGTGTAAAGGAGGATGGGTATATTGACCGCGCTGTGGATCGAACTAGACTTGTTGGAAAACCTACGGCAGTCTTTGAGCAATGTATTCCCATGATTAAAATCTCAAAAAAGCTTTAACAATAAAGGTTGGAAAACAATTAAAAAAATTAAAAAATTGAAAAAAGTGACAAATATTAAAAACTGGAAAAAGCCCCTAAAAATTAAAAGAAGGTCAAACGTCGTGACAGTAGATCTCCAAGCCACAGACACCACAGATACAGCTCAAGCTCAGAGCGTGACCATAAGAGAAAAGACGACAGAAAGAGATCAAAGTCAATTGACCGTAGGTCTGGTATTTTATTCAATAATTCAGATGAAAAGTCTGTTTGGCTTTTTGGTCTTCCTTGGAGCATTAAGGGGAAGGAGGTTCAAATTTACCTTGACAACCACTCCTCAGGGCCATTTCCTGTCATAAAGTGGAGATGGGTACGACTAAAAAACTCTAACTGCTAGTTTATGGAGGTGACTTTGGAAGAAAAGAAAGTACATTTGAAATAAGTTAGGCTAAAAAGCTATTGAACTTGAGGGAGGAGTTGTAGATATAAGGCTGTCCTTGCGTAATTGCAAATGCTGGACCTGTCTAGTCATCTTAGGTTATCAAAGATATACTAAAATAATTTCAGATCAAGATCAGCTTTCCAGATAAAATAAACCCTGCTTCCTTGTATAAAGCTCTCAATGACTCTGCTCGAGTTGTTCAGATTGTCAGCTACTACAAGTTGGTGGATGGTCGAAGCGATTGCTATATCGTCACCCTTGGCAGTGCTGCTAAGGCATGCGATTTAAGGAGGGTAAATAAACTGGAGTCGGGGATAAAGTTGGAGTAGGAAAAGGGACAGTTGGTCTATCGACCTACCAAAAACAGCAAATTGGTGATGGAGCAATGAATATGATGGGGGCAACACATAAAAATATTATTGAAAAACTAAAAATATTATTTAAAAGAACTTTAAAAAGTCATAAAAAATGTATTTTGCTCATAAAAATTAATGCCTTTTTGGGAGGACTAGCATTATTAAATTTATTAAAATTAAAAATCATTTATATTTTAATCGAAACTCATTTTAATTGAATCAGTAGGCTGCCATCGACCAGTTAGTTACTCAACAAATGACATTTCAGCCTTCATTCAACATCACTTAAACAATTTATCATATCAATCACTAAGCGTATACGATCATACGTATCAACCCAATCACCTGCAATGATATATCGGATATATTTTAGCATCCATCCTTCAAGGACTCATTCCTCTATCATACATATTAATACAATTAACAGCTATGCAACATCAGCTATTCAATATAGCGAGTTCAAATTATTCTGCAGCAGCTCATAAATTTGTTCCATCCTTGCTCTCATATTTTACACCTCCTTCTCGTGTTCGGAGTTCTAGCTTTTAAGGGTCATGACTTGAGACTATAAATTTTAGCGAATTGTTTTGCTTTTGAAGAGCTCCTATCTCAAGTCAGAATCAGACTGGTCACTGGGAAACTTCAGCTGGCTCATAATTGAAAGCTGTTTTGATAATTCTTCTTTCTATTTTTTTAATTTCTTCACCTATTCTTCAAGATTCTATATTATTTTGTTTTTTTATTAGATCTCATTATTTACTTGAGTCCTTTCTTCCTGCTTTAGAGACAAAGGAACTGTCTTCTTTGATTCGATAGAATGGCTTGAGTGTCCTGGAGATTGATACAAGATAGAAGATTAAACGCTCATCGCTTCGGGAACGGGTCCTTATCCAACAAGGTCTGCTACAATGGATATGCTGACCTTTGAATCTTTAACCGGGCATTTTTATAGAACAAAATTATCTTTGAGGGATTGTAGCTTTTTATTGATAATTTGCGAAAGTTAAACATAGACAACTCCCGCTTGCTTATCGCCTTTAGGTGTGTTCATCGTAAAAGTAAACATCGTCTAAATATTAGTATGCTAACTTTTTTCTCTTGAAACTATTGATTTTTGACTTAGTAGTACATGTTCAAGGGCAAGTTGATAGTTTGGTTAAAATTAGCCCGGCCTCCCACCATCTCTACCGCTGAAGTAGACGTACTCTATGAACCTGTGTTAGAAAGAAGTACTTCGTTTCCACGTTGCCACAAGGAGACTACTGATGTTGGGAGCGTTGAGAACAAATTGGCCTAAAGTGGCTCGGAATACAAAGCGAAAAGTTGTGATTTCCTCATTCATGATTTTAGATAATCAAATAATGCTTACAGTATAGAAAAATATATTAATAAAGAGGAGGAAGATTCTTTGTAAATAAATGTTGAATGAGCACAATAATTTCAATTTTTATTATCAAGTATCATATACATATATAATTTGGAGGCTAATCTATCAGATTTAACATTGGGTTTATTCCAAAATGGAGGGTACTATCAATTGCAAATATTGAAAGGCCTCTAAATCTTATATGCTGGGTCTAATTCAGTTTATAAAATGATAAGAATTACGGTTTTTTAAAACAGCAGAAGCAGGCGATGATATAGTTGAAAACCCAAGATAAAAGACTTGTTGATTTGGCAAACCCTTTCAATCATCTCCTCATCTTTGTATTATCTTTGATGTATTTATCGATTCGACAATTTAATTATGTTTTGATTTTCAAATATTTACATCAAGTTTAATCATTTATTAGAATTTGCCTCCATTAGATAGTTACTTTATAATTTTAATTTTTTCATGCAATCAGAAGAGTTTGAGAAGGAGACTTTATTGAAGCAGAAGAGGGACGTATTCCAAGATCAACGCTCGCGAGAACCGCAACCCTTAAAGAAGGTCAGGCGACCATACAAGGGAATATTTTTAACATATTTTCTGCTGTTTGCTGGACTGCTGTTTTTTGTGCATGGATTTCATCGTTATGAGGACTACTCTTGGCTTGACCTCACTTCTGTTTGGGTATTATCTACAATGCGTATTTGTAATTTAATTTAGTCACCATTCCGGGAGCATATTTTGGATGCATAATATTCGCTATTGAGGCTGGAGTTTCAGGATTTTCGTATAGCAATCACCCTGAACTTTTTCATTGATAATTTAATCAAATCCTTATCTGTAAAGTCAATTTTAGGCTGTATTTAGTTTTTTATTTGATTAGCAAATACGAACAAAACCAAGTCACTGATTGTGAAACGAAGAGAAGTATTCAAAAATCAAATCGAAGACATTAATTTGTTCAACTTGTATTGATAATCGTGAATATTTATGAATAGTTTCATGTTACCAATTTTTTTTCAAAGGTTAGTGGGAAAATTTAAAATATTAGTCCATCCACTACTGCCTTGATGTGATACGCGATAATGCAAAATCTTAAATTATTTAATCATATGCATAATTACATCAGCCTTAGTTCAGAATGAATGACAGCTTGGCTAAGATTCGGCAGTACGAAAATGTAGAGGCCTTTCTCTTCCAGATTAATGGGTCCTCATTCAGTACGAATACCATCATTTAGACACTTTCGAGAAGATGTAAAACTATCTAGAGTTGGCATAAAAATCAATGGATGAACGTATAAGCGATCTGGACACTCGAATGGACAGTCTCCGTGAGGAGTTAGTTCGAACTGCAGGAGTTTATCAGTTGAATAACAAAAAGAGGCAGAAGGAGTCAGAGCTGTTGGAAATTGAACGATAAAAAATCCAACGAAATATCGATATCCACAGAGAAAGGTTGGGAGTTCGCATTCATCCGATAACGCTGGTGCTAAAATAAAAGAAGAACCAGATTACCAGACTGAACCAAACCAAATAGATAATCGAGGACTTCAGCAGCATAATGAACGGGAAGTAGGAGGATATGTTGAAAACACTACTGCTTGATGAGAAAAACTTTAGCAATTCAGCCCTCAAGATATTTGTGTTCAAGTGCCTGCTGGAGGAAATGCCTAATTAAAAATATGATACAGCCCGCAGTTTTATCAAGCGCAAGTTCATGGAGCTGAAGACCAAGATTATATCCAACTTCAAGGAGGGTTTCCTCAAAAGAGATATCATTATCGTCAACGTAAGTTCGTGTTTACAAAGAATACCTTACCATACTGCGAGGAATACTAGCTTATGGAAGAGATATCGGATTACTACAACCAGGAGGCCTTTAAGGAATCCCATAAACTGCAGAAGATAGATTCGGGCTCCATCGAGGCGGAAGTTAAAAACTTCTTCTTTTTACTACGGAGAGGGTTCAACTACGCATATAGCTAGTTTCTAAGCGGAGGATAGAAAAATGGGCACAAGATCAGCATAATTTTGGCCAAATATAGTGAATTTATCTCAAGGAGACTCGTGACTTATGCTTACGAAAAACTAGTATGAAAAAGATGATTTAGATTAAATAAACAGTGGATGCAGTTCTGAAAAACTGTGAAGGTTGTGCAGACTACCTTCTCGCCCTTTAGTTCTTTTATATGGAATGCCGATCGCTGTTAAAAGAGTGTGAGACACTTATCGAAGATGAGAAAATATCTCATTTAATGCAGACGTATGTAGAGTCCATATTCGACATCTACCTTGAGGGATATCTCAATAAATAGCTCACCTTCCTTAACTCCATCTACGAAGTGAATATCAGCAGCATTGTCGAGCAAATAAAGGCCATCGATCTGATGCAGGAGTATGAGTAAGAAAAGAAAGAGACCAAGAAGTTTTCCTTTAAAAAGCTAATGGACTATAAGATCGAGAGCAAAAAGGTGTACAACCCCGAATATGTTCGCTCCAAACTGCAGGCCCTTCTAGCAGTGTTCATGGACCCCGCCCTTCAGACCATCTTCGAACGCACCAAGTATACCCTAAACAGAAATAACAAGATATCGAAGATCAACGAAATGTACTTCCCCCTAACAAAGAGACAAAAATAGAAACTAAATTCTAAGCATCTTTTTCAAAGAGCTCGGAGAACTCATCAATATCATTGTTACATCGTAAAAAAATGGTAATACAGAATGCGAGACGTTTTGCCTGGGTTTGAGGACAACGCTCCTCCTCTTGAACACTAATTTTTTCAAGTCATCCCGCAGATCAATATTCTCCTTCAGCGAATGGAGTATCTCTACGTGTAACATAAGGTACGGATGCGGTTATTTAGAAGCAAGCGAGGTATGAGCTTTCCTAGTCGATAAAATTATAACAGAAAAAGTAAGACCTGATCGTGATCTGCGAAAAGAATCTCAATAAAATTGTGGCTGATGCATTGGCCTGCATCTTGACATCCTAAAAATGTATTTTGCGTTAAAAAACGTCATGTAGATAAATTGTAATGCAGATCTACAGGGGCAGCAAGAACCGATCTCGACCAAACTCTATTTGATGCTTGAAAAATATGTGAAAGCCATCAACAGAATCAACCAATTGTCCTACAGAGATTCACTCTTGAGAACTCTAGGACTACAGTTTACCAATCTGCTCATTCAGCATTACTCGAGCATTACGTACTCCAAATAAGGCCTCGGTAACTCTACCCTTATCAAGGAGGTATTTATGTGGATGTCAGTGGGTTTGGAAAGGTGCTGAAGCTCATTAACATAGCGGTGGTTGAGTAGAGATTTCGGGTGTTTAAAAGTTTGATAGACATCTACGTGCTGAAGAACGACGAGAAGTAACTGAATGGCTACCTAAAAACTGAGAAATAGGGAGTTCTGAATGGCGAGAAAGATGACATCATCCGATGCTATTTACTCAACAAGCAGCGTGTTTAGAGGACAGCATGATTTCTGCACGTTATTAGCCTAAAGCAAAATATTATGAGGAGTTGCTGTTTTTATTGTTTGCCAATTTATAATAGTTTGCCTCAATGATCGAAGAAAGCATAAACTAGAAATTTCATAATTTAGGAGTGCTGCTCCTGTTGGACTGTCCTGAGGGACTGTAATTCGGTATTGATAACATCAGCTGGAAGATAGGCACTAAATTCAAAGGAGTCAAACTCATCCCTCTTGGCACTCACATTATCGCATACAGTCTGCAGTCCTAAAATAACATGTTTAAGATCAGCAGATTCATTAATTTTAGCGAGGAGAAGAAGATACAGGTCCACCGCTGGAATGAGGAGGCTCAGTAGTTTTTGTAAGTTAAGGGAGAGGAGGGGGAGGGCTATCGCTCCGGAGTCAAACAGTACCATTTCGATAGTCACCTTGGTCCTTATCCTGTCGGCAACATCCCCTTTTGGAGTCAAACCACCAAATATATTACGAAGCCTGTTCTGGCGAAACTTGATCCGATTGATAAACTGCAGCAATTTCAGCAAGAGTATTCCAGCAAGCAGAAGCCGAATGAGGAGGAGATATAGATCGCCAAACTAAGTTTGGATGACTCTGACGGAGAGAATGAGGCCAGCGAGTAAGCAGGAGAAATCAACGAAGAATAGTAATAATAAAAAGGGGCATAAAATCCAGGAAAATTTAAGCCTCTCTCAGACACAATCTACTACTCGCTGATTCCAAGAAAAATGACTGCCTCTCCTGACAAAATCACTGAGATGAACCTGGACAAAACCCCTATCTTAAAAAAAATACTACAACGATAATGGAACAACCAGCAGGACCATTTTCTCGGAGAACTGCAGTACAGCTTCGTCCATTTCATCATCGGCGAGGGCTAGGAGTCACTCGAACAATGGAAGAAGATAGTCGATTTGCTCATAAACTCTGAATCGGCGTACTTCCGAATACAGGAACAAAGCGCAGGCGTGAATCTGGAAAAGCTTATAATGGACTTCATCCCTGTCTTCTACGATCAGTTAAATCAATTTCCAGCTGATTTTTTCAGAGACGAACTGAGCAAAGGCAACTTCATCTGTAACGGTCTTAAACGATTGGCAGAATACTCGACTGGCGAGTAATACTCCCCAAAAGTTAAGAAAAGGATATAAAAACTCCTGCAACTGGTGAAGAATAAGTTCGACTTTACAGTGGATGAACACGAGTTAGACCCTGAGGATATGCCCGCCATCGTCGATTAATCTGAACACTACTTTTGATTGATAACTTATTAGATATTCGCAGGATCATTTCTTGAATAAGGCGTTAAATCTCTATTGAGCCGATGCGAACACTGGCTTCTGAGGGAGATCTGTCTTGACAAATTTGGAGGGTGCTCTCTCGCCTACACTTTTGAATGAAGCAGGAATGTCACGCTTCGCATTGATTTCTACTTGGCTGTCCTTCTCTTCTTTCTTTTCTTCGCTCCCCTCTCCGCTCTCTTCCTCCTTTTCTTATTTAAGTTCTTTCTTTTCACAGGCTGCTTGCTGTTCCTCTAACGCTTGATTTTTTAGAAGCAATCGCTGCTTGCCGATGGTTATGGCTTCGCATAGATTCTTTTCTGTCTGCTCAATTTACTGTTTGTAGGCCCTGTTTAGTTTCATGAAAGATTGGCCTTCCTTTAGGGTATTCTCCATAATTTTAAACTGCTCTCTCTCCTTTGCGACCTTCTCGTCCTCCTAGATTTTCTTCTGCACAAACTATTTGTATTCCTTTTCCATGGTGGAGTACACCATCCTTTGGCCTTGTGTATCCCTGCTGAACATGTTGTCGTTTGGCCTGACCTTTTTTCCTCCTTAAGTTTTTAGCTTAGCTCCATAGCCTCCTTTACCTCCAAGTAGGGGCACGAAAGCTCGAATAGTGGTCGATCTGCTGACGTTATCAAAAGAATCAATGACCTTTCCATCTCCAAAAAACACGAAATTGCTGATGGAAGTGTTATATGAGTTCAGTATTGACTGAATTTGTGCTTCGATTGGTATGTCTCGATCGAGGAAGTGGTTTTTTCCGGAAAGATTAAGAAGCATGTTAGCTATAAGAGTTTATAAAGTGATATAATCGAATAGAAGTGCTTCATATATTAATATAAACATAATCAAAGCCCTGATTGGTGGGCTGGTCATCTAAAAATTGTTAGTAGTGATCTTAGTTGACCCAGAAGTATTCGGGAAGGTTGATAATTGTAAACAGATAGCCGTTATGCTGAGTGGAGACTTGCTGATGACTAAAAACAAGCTAACTGCTAAGTTGACGGCATGACTGGCGATGATATATGAATAAACCATAACTGTCTTGCTCTGATTAACAGCTGCCTTCTTCGAACATCAGATAGGCCTTAATTTACTGATTTATACAAAACCTTTTGACCCGTTCGATGAAGTACCTATAATTGAGCAGCATCTAATAAAAGATTTAGCTGTTGCTGAGAAGTTCGTATTCGACATAAGGAAAAGAGAGCACAAAGGCAACACTTTACGTATTTATTTACTATTTTGTGGTTAGTAAAGCATACTGCTTATTAAGCCTTAATCTTCGCAAGGATTCACTCAATAATTCCTTATTCCACTGTTTGGTCTCCTCCTCCTAGTCGAGCTTAATCACAGTTTTAATAAAAGCAACGATGGACTGCTCAGTAAATATAGGCCCTTTTTCATTTTTTAAGATAGTTTTCTCCTTATTAATAAGGGTAAACTGGGCAAACAGCGGGGCGCGATTACTAGCAGTGAATCCTAGGTGTTACAGCTTCTGTTTGTTAATTTGCGTCTCCATCCAGAATATCGTGATTTTGGTGCGGAACTGCCTTGCCTTCAGTAATCTATTGAGCATGACGATGTGATGTTGACTGCCCTGCCGATCGAAGATAGAATCAAGGACAGCCACGAAGATATATCGGTTTAAATTTAAGCTTTCGTACAACTTGTAGCTGGCTTAAGTGAATTCAACCACCCGATCAAAGGCAGTTAGGGATAAAATGTGTTGCAGTTCAGGAGCTGAGGAGGGGGAGAAGCATTTGTTGATGGTTGAAAGGTATAGAGTGCAACTACCAGTCCAGTACTATGAGTACTATTCGTTCAACCTTTATTTTACTTCAGTCGCAAAACGAGTTTGATCTCGAATCGAGATGAATGGTAAATTATAGTATATGGAGTTTAAACCATACTTCCAAGCGATGTCTTCCCTCTCGATATCATTAAAATCGTCAACTCTGATCAGTATTCTATCTTATTTGGCGTATGCTTGCTGGTGTACGCCTTACTCATTGAGATAGTACTGCAGTTTGTATATGACCTGCTTTATTGAGGCCAACAATACGAATTCATAGTGATGGTATATTTAATACACATTGGAGTGAGACAATACGAAGTGCAGCATGGGAAACCGCTTGATACCGAATTCCTCTTGCATATTTGGATTCGCACTGAGTTCGCACCGATATACCATTACTCTATCTTACACCCAGACCTTTGTGATAATGTTCGCTAACTCCTCATCGTAGTAGTAGCAATCTCTGCAGTTTTTATTTGTAAACAAGATGCCAATCATCTTCTGTTTTCCCAATTCCCTTTTGAAAATATCAGTCGAGTTGTTATCGCCGATATACCTCCCTAAGGACGACTCGTAATATTGATCTCCACCTGCTGCGTACACCGCAATTAGTACTACGTAGATAATTATGATTGATTGGCCTTGAATCATGATTATAGATATATATTAATCAGTCGTTAGATGTCGAGCAAAAGCTGCTCCATTAAAAAATAGAAGCAGTCCGCCAAACCTAAACTGACTATTATCCAGAAACATATATTCGAGAGACTCGAGAAGTGCATCAACCGCAAACAAACAGAGAAATCAATGAAAGGTACGACCAGTCACAATTAGAACTCATGTGCGAATAGCTACTTCACCACCGTTAAAAATTCAAGTAACAATCTATTCACAATCGACAAGGAAGAGGAATATCTCCATCAGATTAAAGTACCATCAAAGAACAATCATAATCCTAGGAAAAGCATGGTGGATAGCTGCATCAGCGAAATTAAGGAGGCAAATGACGAGGAAATTCAGATCAGTGAATGGGAGAGCAAAGTTTAGCAGCTGATTCACAACAAAATTTAAAGCATAGTGGAATCCATCGTCGACAGGAGTCTTAAGAAGTATTTTAATTCGGAAAGGGAAATCTTTTCCTGTTTATTGAGGCAGACTGAACAGCAGATGCTCCATAAAACTGCTAGCATCGAAAAAGGCTACGACTACATCCTCTAAACCTACGACTCCTTCCTCAAAATCGTGTAAGTCCTCAAAAACAAGACGCCCAAATCTAACCGTCATTTCAAAGGCAAAGAGTGGGAGAGTGCGATCGCCAGTAATGGGGAAGAACTAAAAAGGGTGCAATAGAAAATATGCTTGATTTCGAAAGAGATGGATGAGCTGAAAACGTTCAGCAAATCTCTGCACTTCCCAGAGGCCAAGATCGAGCCAATAATCTTAAACTATGAGGAAGATCAAGAGTTTAACAGAGAGGAACTGAAGGTAGTAGTGAGTACCTATAACTAGAATTTCAGACAGATCGACCAGAAGCTGAAGGAGTTGTACTCCTACTTGTCTTGATTCTTTACTTCTTAGTTCTTACAATTGAATAAACTATCAGATTATCATCTCCGAGAAAGGGAGACGCACTTAAATAGGTGAGCATAATAACTTATATTATACAAATCAAGGACTATAATTCATTCTCCACCTTCAATAGTCGATGGGTGTTTCCTAGCCTTCACTTTCATCTCGTCAGCATGCTGCGGGAATTTAATTGTGAGAACCAGGGCAAAGGCGATTATCAGCAACGCTCCAAAAATGATAAAGCAATACAGATAACCTCTCTAATTAAAGGTTTACACCATAAACTTGTGACTAATGTATTGAATGAGGACTCCAATAGAAAAACCAGTAAAAGTTAGGTAGTAGAGTTTAGGACCAATTTCGCGGCCTAAAATGCGAACGGTTTGAGTGGGAAACACCGAGTAAAGCCCTCCATAACAGGAGTAAGTCAGGAAAACAGTGATCAAGTAAGAGGCTTAATTCTGCACCGACCAGATAATGGTCGCACATCCAATAGCAAATACCCCCAACATGGCAAACAGATTAGCCCGAAAGGGGAAAACGTCCATGGAAATACCCCAAATCATGCGAAATACTCCGTTGCTGATACTGCCAATGCTGCCTAGTATGCTCAAATAGTAATCGTCCTGGATATAAAGGAGCCCGTATTATTTGTAGTTGAAGGCCACAAAAAGACCATAGGGAGTGCAGGTGGCCAAAATGATGCTGAGGAAGAAGATCTTGTCTGTATATTATCAGTTGTACTGTCATATGCAATTTTGATGGCTTTTTTTGAGTAGTGCCCTTCTGTTTACAGTTCATCTTGTTATTGTGGAATTAAGGGAAGCTATTCATAGTCCTTCTTCTGAGGAGGTGAAATTAGGATGGCTCCTAATATGCCAATGCCTGCGTATATGATTCCCATTATTCTAAGGGCAAATGGTAAATTATTGCCGACGCTTTCTGGAAAAAGATGGTCTACCTGTTTTTCGTTATCAGGGTTAACGAGGGCTACTACTATGAAATTGAAAAAGAAGGCACCGAGTCCAAATCCCATTAGGCACGTCCCACTGCACAATCCTATATCATCAATGTCTTACCTTTGCGGTTAGGTAGGTGGTCATAACAGTTTTTAAGGGGAGCCATGTATCCAAACCCTATGAAAAAGCCATAGACTATTCCGTATAACAGGACATAGAGGAAGAACTGGGTGGAAAAGGACAACAGTAGCATTGATAGACTGATGCCTAAAGACGCGATTAGCGAAGTAATTCTATTGGAGAAGGTGAGCACCCGAAAATTGCTAACAAATATGCCAATGTTTGTGAAGATGACAGCCAGAGCCATGATGATGGAGAGTTCGCTGATAGTGAGTCCGGTATCGCCTGGATGGGAGAAGCAGTACCTTAATAGTGCAGATAGGTGATTATGTAGGGAGTGATGGTGCCGTAGATGTAGAGAGAGCCCTGAACCAGCATGACGGTGAATCCTGCGATGAGAGCAACTATCTGCCTTAGTTGGATCATGGATAGGATTTAGTAGATGCGAAATTAATTAGAAATACTCAACATAAAACATACTTTACAATCAAACAAAGAATCGACTCGATGCCTCTAAAGACCATCCCTGACAATACGTAAGATATTCGCTTCAGATTATGCTGTCATCAGCTCGTCTGCCTTACCCCAACTCCACCCATTGTCTAGTTTACAAAAAAATATCTGACTTCTTAAAGACTATAATAATGATTTAGTCCTGTATCCTAATATAATTTGCTTTATATTTAATCTGATTAATTGGACACAGTTATCGCAGCGAGTCCACTCATGCAGAACGAATCTTTCATCACTTCTCTTGGTTTCTCTATCGGTAACTATGAGGCGCAGTGCAGAATTGAGGATGGCAGCCTCAAGATCAAAGTTTGCAACAATTAGGTTCATCATAAAAAGCGTAAAATATCTTTAATCAAAATGGAGGTGAACGATAACTGGGTTGAACTTTGGATCGGCACTTCGAGCAACACAGAACTGCAGACTCGGGAGGAAGGAAGCAGGTGTTGTGACACGAGTAATGATGGCTTCAAGGTGATAAATTAAAGAGTTAATTAGCGGCTTTTCTTCATATAGAAGGATATTCGAGAGATGCAGGTTAAACTTATTCAATAAACAGTCAAATAAGCAACAGAGAACAAGTTAAGTTAGATCAACGGCACAAGAGACAGTTCACGAACAAGTCTGATATCTCCACAGGACGCCCTCCTCAAAAGAGAGGAGAAGTCATTTTTATAGCTGATTTAAAAGCAGGTAAAGTAAACCACGAGATTAGAGCTACTCACAGAAGTGCTGCAAGATGGACTGACAAAACGAGACCTGACCTGCATGGAGTTGGAGGCCAAATTACTCGAAAGAGAGGAGTTGATGATAGAGTTGGCCGAAAAACTCATTTCTGCCAATCAGGAGAAGGAATAAATCTGCAATTAGTACGATAGAATACTGCAGAATACAGTGTTCAGTTATACCGATGTGGGCGCAGTGAATGAGGAGCAAACTATCAGGAATGAACCCTTGATATAGTAGCACGTTGACGCTATCCCTGTTCGAATATAAGACACAAACATTTCCGAGTAACCCGTAACCATAGACTAATCCCAACCATAACCTTCAGCTGAGATTTAATGATATAATAATTTATATGCTTGGTCAGCATTAGATGACTCCAAAATATAATTGCTGGATTGCAATACATATCAATTCTATCCTTCCAGCAATTCGACTGCTTCCTTCAGCAGATCGTCGTCGAAATCTTCGTTGAGGTGAAGGAGGAAGTGCAGATAGATCTACTTCATCGTCACCAGTCGTGTAGTTGTTACTCTCACCTCTTCGGGCTCACTCAATGCGCACTCTTCCTCGATGATGGTTGCTGAGTCGTAAGCCGGGAGGTACCATCTGATTCGGGAAGTGGCCTTCCAACTATCTATCTTCACGATTTCCTCCCTTTCGTTGTGAAGGAAGAAGACTGGAGTTTCAAGAGGCTCTCCCTTTTCAAAATCGAGGGTGTGGAAGATGGAGATGGCTCCGAGGTTGATAGTATCGATTTGAAGGGTATTCCATTTATCGGGGAAACTGGTCTTGCATTATCGGATAGTTCCAGCAACGACATCAACGATGTAGTTATTATTGAACTTTCCTTATTTGTTAGGTTTGTTAGCCTCGAGCCGGTTGGTGTTGGTGACCATCATGTATGTGTTGGGTTTAGTCTACCACATGTTGATCAAGGCAAGAGATAGGTTTTCCATTCCGACTGTTGCTCCGATGGTGTTGTTAATTGTGTAAGTTTTATGAGTGCCCTCCTCCTGGTTGGTTTTCAAGTCAAACACGTGGAACTTCAGCATCTGTTCTTGCTTGGTCAAGAACCATCCCACTTTGGAATGGTTGTCAAATTTAGAAATAGTAGATCCAATGATCTCCTCTTCGATCTTCCAGTCAGTAATTTTTTTAACTTGCGCATCGACGTGATAGTAGGACACCACAAGTTTGTTCTCACTGGAGCCTTGTTCAATAATAGCGAGGTATTTGGTCTCGGAGAAAGTGTAGATGTGCATGGTAGAGGTATCTGGGAAGGAGTACTGGTGTGGCACTTCAACGATGGAGTGGTCGACCAGATTGATGACTTCGATGTTGCTGGTAGTGGGGTTGTTGACAACGACCTCATTCTCGCGGAACATTCCGAACTCATCCACGGAATCGGTATAGTGTCGTTCCCAAATCTTCTTGCCTTCATGGTCGATGTGCACCAGCTTCTCTCCCTTTTCAGTTCCACGCCAAACGGTGACGTATACATAGCCACCATAGCAGCTGGAGAACTCCAGAATTTTAGCAGGGGCCTCCTGCAGTTTGACAGTGACTGTGTCCTTCAACAAATTCATAGCCAATCCAAAATATCTTATTTTTATTGCAAGAACAAAATGACATATAATTAATGCTTGAAATAAGTATGTCTCAAATTGATAGAGAAAGCATATATTTGGATAGGGGGCATAAATTGGGACAAGCAAATAACAAAATAATGAGGGAAGATGGATAAGGACATCGACATATGCCGACTAAGAAATTTGATGCGTTCATTCACTTGAGAATGCACGAACCTTGTACCGTATCTTTTTAGAATCGGTTTCATAATGTGGCAGAATTGAGTGGTGGTGAATCGATTATAATATTTATTTTGATAAACTTAGGCATAATTGATAACAAATTACGAACTATCATTTTTGAAATTCAATATTAGATGGAATTTAACAAAACATTATTTTGGCGAAGCTGACAACCATACCTTTTGAAGATTGAAGGCCATCAGTCAAATGACATTTACCACAGTTGGCAGAGATATAAATCAATATGGGGAAAAGAGTCAGCAGTACAGATTCAATTCTATAACTTATCAACAAAATCAGTCTTTATTTGAGGGTTTCGGTTCTAAGTTTTATTCCGAGTTACTTTTATATATTGCCGCGAATATAAAGCCTTCTGATAACTGTCACTAAGATCGACCATCACTAAAACATGGGAAAAAAGCTGAAAGATGCCGAACTATTACCACAGTAACCTAAAAAGCCATATTTCATCTTCAGAGACGAAGTTTACGATCGTGTGAAGAAGGAAAACGCAACTCTTAACAGAGGTGATTTGGCTGAGCTCATCAGCAACATGTGGGATAAACTAGATAAATCCGTCAGGGAAGAGTACCAGCATACCTACGATAAGAATATAGACAAGTATAAAAAGGATTTGGAGGAGTATCAAAAGATACATGGAAAAATAAAAGACAAGGCGAGTAAGGCCACGTAGGAAAATTAGTCGGATGAGTCCGAAGATTAAAACGATGAGGACTATTAGGAGGAGAGCACGAGTAAAAGAAAAGGAGGCAAAAAGAGCCGCTCCAAAACCAAAAACAGCAAAACCAATGAGAAGCCGAGGAAGGGCAATTAAAAAGAAGTCAAGAATGTGAAAAATAACAAGAATAACAAACAGACTCAAAAGGCATCGAAAACTACATCGAACAAAGGTAAATCCAGTTCCAAAAGTGTTTCAAAAAGCTCCAAGGGTCGCACCAACAGTAAATCAAATAAACCTCAAGAGGACAAATTTAAAACAATGTGGGTGATCGATAAGCGTGCGCATTCCTCCGACAGTGATTGATTCCTCCATGATGAACCAACCATATAATTGTTCCTTTTAGATAGATAATATTCAAATTCAACCATGGACTTTTTATTGATGAATAAGAAGTATGGATATTTGATATTTAGATAAGTCTAGAGTTGTGATGGAATCAGAAGCATTGTTTAGGGGACGGAAGGTCGAACCACCCTTTAAGTTTCCCTTTAACTGCATCGGGTGGATATTACTCTAAGCCAAGGACAACCCCTAGAAGTCGGCAGCTTTAGAGACAGGTTTTTTAATATCGGAAAACCTTGTGCTGACTTCTACCAACGGTTTCTTCATTCAGCAGGAGGGCAGCCTCTAGTCGCTAACTCCTTCATCCTTCTCACTGTTTTAGCTGGACAACATCAAACGATAGTACAAAATCGAAAAATTTCGCGTCAACCCCATGTATATCTCACTGCAGCGGTAGTTTAAATAAACAGTGAGAGTGATGGAGTAGTCCAAGGACGAAACTAAAATCAATAAACTGAGGGAAAAAGCCATGAAGATTAAGATTTAACAGATTGGGCACGATTTTGCACTATTGAAACTGCAGCAAAATGTTGTGCGACCGAAGTATATGCAATTAGAACCAAACCTAAATGCCAAAGTCAACTTGACTGTCTCAGGATATTACAACGATATTCTTGAGCATTATTATCAGGTGACTCATTCCAACCAGCTTGTCTAAATAGCAGATTAAGCCCTTTACTATGACATCGATACAAAGTCAGGCCAAGGAGGCAGTCCCGTCTATATGGAAAGTAAAGATTGTCGAGTGGTGGGCATCCATAAGGGATTTAACTTTATCAAAAAATTGAGATTTGCCACCATGATTACCACACAACTTATCAAGAGAGTAAAGACATGGAGCACAGAAATGACAGTAGTCATGCACGATGAACAGTCTTAGATATACTCCGACGATGATGACTAAATCAATGAGAACGAAAATGTATTGAAGGGTAAAGATCGCCGCGAACAAGTCATCTTTCCTGAGATCAATAACTTCCCCCATAACTGCATCGGATGGCTGATTGGCAAGAATTCGTCAAATAGCACAGTGATCGGCACTGGGTTCTTGATTTCAAGCAGCTTCGTGTTGACCTCGGCTCACACGATCCGCGAGATCATCTCAAACGATCTCTTTGGTAGCTAAATTCCTTTGACTTTTTCGACTGAGAAAGAGAAGGGAATAAAAATTAAAAATTTCAGAGCAAATAAACAATATCTCGACTATGCGAACGAAATCCTTAGTCTCTTATCAATAAGGGAGCTCACGGATAACCCCGAGTAAAGGAGGATTATTAGGGATGATATCAAAAATATACATCGGAAAGAGCGCAAGCACGATTTCGCTCTCTTGCAGCTGTCAGAATAAATACAGAGACCGAAGTATTTTTAACTATTTCCCACTTATAACCAGTTGCTTTAGCCTACGCTCGTAGTGGCGGGGTATATCAATTGCTTTGGCGAAAGATTCGACCATTTGACGCATAGTGGGAAAGTTGGCCCTGTTAGCGAAGGGGTCATCTATTATGATGTTGATACAAGCAAAGGACAGAGCGGAGCACCAGTTTTTATCAAGAATAACAATAAACTGGTGGGAATTCACAAGGGTTATTCACCCGAAGATAAGCTAAACTTTGGCACCTTGATTACCAAGGAAATGATTGAAATACTGCGGGCCTGGGGGCTTGAAATGATAACTCTGTTCACAGTGGTAAGCTGAACCCTAAATGAATGATTTCTTCCTTTATTAATGACTAAAACTGCTAATATTTATATTCATTTTCCAGCTGAAAGATTTATTGTTGATAGTGGCAATTGTGTACAGATAAATAAAAATAACGGCATCAATTTTATGTTTGAAATAATCACAGTCAGCTTGTAAAACCCCAAACTAAGCATGATGAGATCATCGTCGGCTTCACAATTATTACTGCAAGAATTTCATAGTCACATTTGAATATTGAACGTATTAAATACCAGTCTATAAAATTCGATTTGTTTGAAAGGAAAAGTATATTCTTGGCAATTATACTGCAATACACATTATAGGAAGGAATTAGCCATAGAATTTAGACAAGTCCAAATATAGTCTGAAGATATCAAATTTATTTAGAATATATATCCAGCCTAACTGCGATATCCTCCTTCCCCTTGCAGACGTTTCGCAGTCGCTCGTTCAGAGTCACGTCGCGACAAATGTCCAACAGAGTCTAGATGCTTTGATCCTGATTATCCCTCTATCGACCATAGTCCTTACCAAGGTTGTCATCCTGCCTCTTCTTAAGCAGCAACTCGTTCCTCTGCTCCAGCTAGCTGATGAACTTCTTCAAAAACTCGTTCTCCCTTTCGATGCGCATCTTAATGATCAGCTCGTCGCCCAATTTCTTCTGCAATTCTTCGCACTGAAGCTCCACCTTCTTGAGTTTATCATCCTTGATGTGCAGTCCAGCCTTTTTCTTCTCATCGTTGTTAATTTTATTCACAATCAAGGTCTGAATATCCTTGGCTTTCTTCATCTACAACTTTGGCAGCACCACCTTGCTGATCTTTTACGGCTTTAACTCCTACTTCTTATCAGTCGGTACTTTCTAAAGTACATCATCTTCTTCCGAAT